>Ga0209639_1000315_pt1 | contig 73304 bp, 63 predicted proteins | sample EPASupsiteHSE605_FD_187268 | JGI IMG/M metagenome (GOLD analysis project Ga0209639, IMG submission 187268) | Bioremediated contaminated groundwater from EPA Superfund site, New Mexico - Sample HSE6-05 (SPAdes) (version 2) | ecosystem: Environmental > Aquatic > Deep subsurface > Groundwater >... | reverse complement strand
CTCAGCAATTTTGAAGCAAAACAACTATGACCAGCCTGTTTCCTCCCTTGGTGAAGTGGAAACAGGCTGGTCAGTGCCCTGTCAGAGAAAATTTATTGCTTCACCCCATTCAAAGCGGGCGTGGCTGATACATTTTCAGCAGCGGCCTTAGCTAACTGCGAACGAATAGCAGCCTGAGCGGCTGCATCAAAGCCAAGTGCTTTAAGATAAATCAGGTGTGCTTGTTCTTTGTGAACCGTATTTTCAAGATCAAATCCATTTAAAACAGCCATTTTCTGATTGAGACGATACAGCTGGGCAGCCATATTAGCAATATCTACCCCGCCCAATGCAATTAATGTTGCAATGCCACCTATTCCACTCGTAGCACCACTCGACGCACAGTAACTTGCTGCTAATGTGGAATATTTTCCCATTAATTTTTCTATAAAAGCATAGTTGTGCGGTTGATCAGCTAGATCCTTTAGAGTGGAAACCGTTAATCCATACTCTCTGGCATCGTTGAATATATCCTCTGGATTGATATCTAAAATAATTTCCTTGATTTTTGAAAAGATTGTCAGTTCATCACTCATGTTTTATCCTTGTCTCAAGTTTCGTGGTTGCTCTAACTTGCCGTTATTAGGTTTCTGCTGTGTGCTAACCTCTTTCCTGTTTGCAGCATATCAACGGCAAAATCCATGACTGCATCAACAATGGCAAGCCAAGGTTACGGGGGTCAGATCTTGAATTTTGAATCGCGCTGGAGCGTGGTTGGGTGCGATGTAATCGACAGCTATGGGCGGTCAAACTGCTTCCAATGTATCTTCATCATGCTGGTTCGCGTTATTGCTCGCTAACTTATGATTGCCCTGAACTTGGCAAGCACATCGCTTAACACCTCATCAGTGGCTCTCTCGGCGAAGGACACCCCGCGTTCAACAAAATCAATGGTCTTTACCTGCTGACAGAGCACAACACCCGATACTTTCTGGCCCTGTAAAGGAACCTCGAAAGCATGGCCGCGAACCCGGCCGGTGATCGGGGCGACCAGAGCCAATAACATTTTTTTGTTAAAAGGCTCTGGAGACAGCACCAGGGCAGGACCTTTTCCTTTTTGTTCATGGCCTGCAGCCGGGTCAAAGTCCGTCCAAACAATATCGCCGCGTTTGGGGATATATTGTTTCATTACTCAAGTTCCTTGCCAACCGGTTCGGCGTTTAACCAAGCCCGATCTTCATCGTCCAAAGCCAAAGATTCGGACGGGCAGTCGTTCAACAACTCTTTCAAGGAATATTCTTTGACCTGAGCGATTGGGGTAATGATAATTTGACCGCCAACCGCTTCGATATTTACCTCTTGATCGACTTTTAACTTCCCGGTTTCAGCAATACTTTTAGGGATTCTCACTCCCAGGGAATTACCCCATTTTTTCACTGTTAACTGCATATAACGGCTCCTTTGGAAGGATATACAATGTATAAACACATGTATGTTATTCTTTGAGGTGTGTCAACAATGTTTACACTTGCTTTCTGCCCTTCCCAAGCATCATGGGCACTTTTTGTTTTTCTTCCCTTGTCCCCCTGAAATCAATTATTCCATTTCCAAATCAAGCTCGTAGGTTGGGGTGAGGAACGAACCCCAACACCATCCTGATCTTTCGCCATAGCCCTTTGAATCGATTTCGCAGATATCCGCGTCCCAATCGCCTCCAATCAGCCTTCTGGGTCACATTTTACGTTGAAAAAATTGAAGCCGCTTTTAACCCGCGCGCGCCGGCATCGTATAACATCTTTCCGTTCCTATGACACAATGTTGGGGTTCGTTCCTTACCCCAACCTACGGGCTCTCGTTCAGCCAACCATGGACGATGGAGCGTTCCCAAACGTTCCACGCTGGAGCATGGGAACGATCAATACCGGGCAGGAACCCGATCAACCTACAAGTCTCACAGACTTTCCACCTAAATCTCTACTTCAGCCCCTTAGTTCCTTCCTTAAGTGTCTCAGTCAGGTCGGTGCCTTCGAGCTTGGCCCCGGTGAGATCGGCCTTGATCAGGTTGGCGCCTTTGAGCGTGGCGCCGCGCAGGTCGGCCCCGCGCAAATCGGCGCCGGGCAGGTTGGCGTAGGTCAGAACCGCATCACGCAGGTTGGCTTTTTGCAAGTCGGCCCGGCGGAGATTGGCCATGCTCAGGTTGGCGCCGTGCAGATCCGTCCCGGCCAGCTTGGCCTCGATCAACTCGGCCCGACCAAGATCCACCCCGGCCAGATTGCAGCCCGGACAGTCTTTGGCCATGAATTCGACTGTCGCGGCGTTGTCCTTGGCCGCGCCCTCGCCGCTTGGGCGTTCTTCGGTGAGCTGCGGTTTTTGCGGAGCCTCCCGGCTGCCTTCCTCTTTGAGGATCGAGCGGCGCTGGCTTTTCTTCTTCTGGTCGCTGTCGCTGTACAACCTTTTGCTGTCGCCTGCCGCCTGTTGCGCCGAATACTGGAGCACGCCGCTAGCGGCGGCCAGTCGCACCTTGCCCTTGTCGCCGCTTTGGTAGACCGTGAAGCAGCGCAGGTCGCCGTACCACCATTTCTCCATGCGGAAGCAGAGTTCGCCGCCCTCGCTGACGTCCCATCGGCCCTTGTCTTTATCGGTGGAAACGCCCTGGGCGAAGATTTTGCCTGAAGGATCGAAATAGAGTTGGGCGTCCTCGCTAAAGGCGTGCAGCGCCAGGGTGTTGCCCTTGACCAGCTCCAGCACCTCGCGCGCCGGCAGCTGGGTGGCCCCTTCTTTGACCAGCGAATTGACGGTGGTCGGGCCGCAGCCAGAGAGCGCAAAACAACAGAGCAGGGCAGGGAGGACGGAGTGTCGCATGGAGAACCTCTTCTTTTCTTTTGTGAGTGAAAATAACAGGTTGAATGGTCGATGGGGGCCATGTTGGCGGCCGCAGGCAGGCCGTATATTACACGGAAGACAGGTTTTTGCACTCTTGAATTTCAGGAACCGTTCTCATTGCAATGCGGCTGGTTGGCGATCTCGGATTGTTGTCGGGCATTGACCGAGCTTTGCCATGCGCCCCTGCAACCCAAGGACGAATCGTCGATTTTTTGGCGGCCGCTTGGAACGATGGGCAGCGCCGGCAGGGTGGAATTACAACACGGCCGGTCCGGGACGATTGCTGTGGTCGTCTTGATCCATCTGATCGTCGACCACGATGTGAAACCGTTCCTGGATCAAGGACAAAGGCGTCAGATCGGCCTTGCGATCCGAGGGGGTGAGGAAGGAGAGCAGTTTGGTGCGCAGCACGGTGGGGTTGAGTTCGCACTCAATGGCGATGATCCCCTCCATGATGATCTTCTGCAGCAGCAGTTCCTGGTTGGTGCGCTCGCGCAGGTTGGCGGCAAAGGGGATGAAAAAGAAGTTGGCGAAAATCAGCCCGTAGAGAATCGAGGTCAGGGCCAGCGGCACGGTTTTGAGGATGATGCCGGTGTCGTCGATGCCGGCCAGCATGGGAATCAGGCCGGCCACCGACCCGACGATGCCAAACGCCGGGCAGAAGTCGGCGATGGTGCGCAGCACGCGCTCGCTGTCTTCGCGTCGCATCTTGAAAAAATACATCTCGGTGTTGAGGATGTCGCGAATTTGCTGCGGCTCGTAATTGTCCACCAGGCAGCCCAGGCCGCGGCGGAGGAAAAGAATCGAGGTTTCGGTTTCATCCTTTTGCAAGGAGAGAATGCCTTCCATCCGCGACTTGATCGACAGATCGATGAGGATGTCGACGATTTCGGCCTCGGATTTGAGCTGGCCCCGGTAGGAAGAGCGGACCACGCGTTGGACGATTTTCAACCGATCGAGCTGAAAGCTGAGCAGCGCGGCGGTGGCGCTGCCGCCGGCCACGATCATCAGGCTGGCGATGTTGAAATAAAAACTCAGGCTGCCCTTGATGAGAAAACCGCCGAAAAAGATGAGGCCGCAGAGCGCGAGGCCAATGATGTTCTGTCGTTTCATGGCTGGAAATTCCGTTATTGAAGAGTGGCAGGCGTGGCCGCTTGCACCTGCGGCAATTCCTTGGACAGTACAATTTCCACCCGCCGGTTGATCTTGCGGTTGGCCTCGCTGGTGTTGGGCAGCAGCGGCCGAAAGGAGCTGTAGCCGGAAACGCTGAACTGGGTGGCCGGCAACCGGGTGTCGTCGATGAGGAAGCGGGCGACCCGTCCGGCCCGGGCCAGCGACAATTCCCAGTTGGAGGGAAACCGCATGTTTTTCACCGGCCGGTCGTCGGTGTGGCCGATGACGTTGATCATGTACGGCGTTTTCTGGATGATGCTGGTTATTTTTTTAAGCGCGTCCGTGGCGCTGGGCGTCAGTTCCGCCTGCCCGGAGGCGAACAGCAGATCGCCGGTGAGGATGATACGCATGGTCTTGTCCGGGATCAGTTCCACCGAGGCGAACCGTTCCAGCTTTTCCTTTTCCAGGGTGACTTTGGAGAGGTCGTAGATCTTGGTGATCAGTTCTTCCTGTTTTGTTTCCTGGGGCGTGACGGCGGGTTCGGGCGGCGTTGCCGGAGCTGTTTCCGCCTGCGGCGGCGGAGGCTGCTGTTCGCGCGCGACCTCGGGGATGGGCGCTAGCGGTTCAACCTGCGGTTCGGCCTGCGGTTTGTCGTCTGCCATGTTGTGGCGGATGAGCACGTCGGCTCCGGACTGTTCGTGCGCTGCCGGCACGATTTCCTGCACGGCGTCCGAAATCTTGACCGAGACGTCCTGGGATATGGGGTGAAAAATCAGCGAGGAGGCGGCGTCATCGACCTGCACCGGCATGGTCTCGTCGGCGATCTTGTTGGGCTTGCCGTGGGCCAGGATCTCCTGGTGGGTGCGCAGATGGGCAAAGAGGGTGAGGAAGAGGATGAACATGGTCATCATCAAATCCGACCAGGCAATCGACCAATGCACCGGCCGGGGCGGGGTGCGCGAGCGGTAAAAGGAATCCTCGACCACAAAAACCGGCTGCGAGGACTGCTGCCAGTCGGAGTTCAGAGGCGTTTTCTTCGGGGACGGCGCAACGGCAGCCGTTGGTTTGTTGTCCTCAATGGGCCTGTCGTGTGGGTTGGATGCGTTTTCCATAGCCTTTCTTCGACCGGTTCCGCCCGGAACAGAAGCAGATTGTGAGAGTGTCCACGAGATGCAAGGCTACTGTACCAGAATGGTTTGAAAAAGTCATAAACTGATGCGTGCGGCGGCCGCAGACGTCAGAAATCCACAAAAAAGCCCCTGTCGCTCAGGTGAGCGACAGGGGCAAAAACAACCCAACGAACAGGAAAACTTACTTCTCGCCTTCCTGCAGCGATTTGATCAGCAGGCCGCCGGCCAAGCCAAGCAGACCGATTTCCTTGATCTGGGTTTTGGCGGTGAGCGACATCTTGGTGAGCAGGCTGCGGCGCAGGGAAACCTTGGGCATTTCCTGCGGGGCCGCTTGCATCAGCAGTTCCATGTCGCCCTTCTTGCTGCCGAAATACATGCCGTTGGGACCGATCTGGACTGCCTTGGAGGTCAGGCCGACCGCGCCCTTGGCCACATATTTGGCCACCGCCGAATTGGGATCGTCAAGATCGCCAAAGATACGGGCGCGGGCCAAACAGGTCTGGACGCAGGCAGGCTCCAGGCCTTCGGCGACGCGCGGCATGCAGTAGGTGCACTTGTCGACCTTGCCCAGGCTGTTGTCGTCTTTGAGGCTTTCGTCAACATAGCGGGCGTTGTAAGGGCAGGCGTCGCGGCAGGCGCCGCAGCCGATGCAGCGCTCGCGGTCGACCTGAACGGTGCCGTTGAACGGATCCTTCCAGGTGGCCCCTACGTCCATGGTCACGGTTTTGCCGCTCTTGGCGTCCTTGAAGGTCATGCTGACCGGATCAGCCGGGCAGACCGGCACGCAGGGCGGGTTTTTACAGTGGTTGCAGAGACCTGGGTAGTAGGTGGCGGCCATGCCGGTTGCGGTAAGGCTTGGCCCCAGGCGGTGGACCCAGTTGCGGTCGTACTGAGCGGGAACCTCCCACTCAGCCTTGCAGGCAATGACGCAGGCATGGCAGCCCACGCACCTGTCGACATCGATAATCATGCCATATTGCATAGGAACTCTCCTTCAAAGGTGGTCGTGTCTGACGGTTGCGGGATGTTGCGGCCCACGATCAGCTGACTTTCACGAGTTTGACAAAGTTATTGCGCATGCCGTGGGCGCCGGTTTCCGGATCGACCGCCAGCTTGGTGATCAGGCTGCAGTCGTCGATGCCCTTGCCCACGCCCAGGGTCAGTTCCGGATTCATCGAGCCGAATCCGTGGTACATGTACACCGAATCCTGACGGATGCCGGGGGTCACCTTGACCGTGGTGGTGGTGCGCGATTTGACCCCGTCCTGGTTGATCAGGGAGACGGTGTCGCCTTCCTTGAGTCCCAACTTGGCGGCCAGTTTGTCGTTGACCCAGACGGGGTTGCTGTCGTTCTCCGCCAACAGCCAGGCGTTGTTTATGGTGCGGTTGAAGGTATGGAGCGGCGAGCGGCCGTAGAGCAGACGCATGAATCCTTCAGGGGCGCGTTCCACCGGAATGTAGGTGGGGATCGGCGGATAGCCGTTCTCTTCCAACTCCGGGTTGTGGAACAGCACGGTGATCTCCATCTCGCCATAGGGGTCTTTGCCCGGCTGGATGTGGATGCCGTCCTCGGCCTTGATCTTGTCAATCGACAATTCAACCCCGGCCAGCATCTTGTTGATGGCCTCTTCCTGGGACTGGACCGGAATTTTGTCGCCGTAGCCCATGCGTTTGGCGATTTCGTTGGTGATCCAGATGCTTTCCTTGCGCTCGAAACCAGGGGCCACCAGCGGCATACGAGGGGCGATGTACTGCTTGTGCTCCTCGGCAAAGTCCCATTGGGTGCCGGTTTTGATCATGTCGTACCGCTCAAGATACGAGGTGTCGGGCAGCAGGATGTCGGCGTACATGGTGATGTCGGTGGGCATGACGTCAACGCACATGACAAAGTCCATCTGCTCGAGCATCTTGATGGTTTTTTCCTGGTTGGGGATGGTCTGGATCGGGTTCTGGCCCCAGATGACGCAACCCTTGATCGGATAGGGCTTGCCGGTGATGGCGGTGTCGCGGATCAGATCGGTCGGGGTGCCGGGCGGGGAATAATGATGGACATCCGCCATTTCCCGCAGGCTTTCCTCGTGGTGTTCGCCCTTGGGCCAGCCAACCTTGCCCAGGCCCTTGGGACCCTTGGGTGGAACAAAACCGCCCTTGACGCCAAAGGCGCCAAGCACGCCGGTGAGGCAGGCCAGGGCGCGTTGCCGCTGGAAGTCGTTGCCGTTCCAGGACACGTGGCGGCCGGGATGAATGGCGACATTGGGCATGTTGGCGGCCAACAGCTCTGCCACTTCCTTGATCTGGGCGGCGGGCACGTCGCATTCCTGGGCCGCTTTTTCCAAGGTCCAGCCCTTGATGCCCTCGGCCATCTTGTCAAAGCCCTCGCTGAATTCCTCAACGAATTCGGCGTTGTACTTCTTGTTCTGGATCAGATAATTCATGATCGCGAGCAGGAAGGCGGTGTCGGTGCCGGGCCGGATCTGCACCCAGATGTGGGACTTGGCCGCTGAAGCCGAGTAGCGGGGATCGACCACGATCAGTTTGGCGCCGTTTTCCAACCCTTTGAGGTAGCGCTTTACATGGGAGACGTGGATGTTTTCGCCGATATGGTTGCCCAGAAGGAACAGCACCTTGGTGTTGGCCATGTCCACGTCTTCATTGGGCGGCTGGCCGATGGTGGCCATGTAGGCGGTGTCGCGGATGCCGCGGCATTGGAAGAACGAGGCCTCGGAGACGTTGTGGGTGCCCACGACGTTTTCAAGAAAGCCCATCGGGTAGGTGGCGGTGGAGCCGTGGGGAAACATGGCGATGCCCTTGGCGCCGTGCTTTTCTTGAATTTCCTTCAGCTTGCTGCCGCAGGTGTCGAGCGCTTCCTCCCAGGAGATGCGCTGCCATTTGGGCGCGCCGCGTTTGCCGACGTTTTTGAGCGGGTATTTGAGCCGGTCCGGATCGTAGAGCAGTTTGACGCCGGCGTTGCCGCGGGCGCAGATGGAGACGCCGTTGTCGATTGATTTCGGATTGCCTTCCAGCTTGATCAAACGACCGTCGCGGATTTTTCCAATCAGCTGACACCGCCAGAAACACATCTCGCACACGCCGCCGACCGCTGTCTGGGTATTTTTAAAAGTCCCCGGAGCAGCCAGGGGCGTTTTGACGACTCCTGATTCTGCTTGAGCCGCCACCTTGGACAGCGGCACGGACGCAGCGGCAATCGAGGCGGTTTTGAGGAAATTCCGCCTGGTAAGGTTCATTGCCATTTACTGTTCCTCCTTGGTGAAAAAATCAATTAACTGTATCGACGCCTTGTAGAAAGGATGTCGAGCTTCTTTCATGCATTTTTCCTGAAACCGTTCAAACCACGGCCGAAAAAGGGTTCGCAGAAAAAGTTCTTCATCGTCAAGCCTGGCTTCACCGGCCAATGCAGCCAAAAAATCAAGCTCGAAACGAATGTGATCGGCAGGCTCGGTCTCATCGGTGAGATCGTAACCGCGTTCGCGGTAAAAATTCCTGGTGCGCTCGGTGGTTCGACCGCACAGGGTGCCGTCGCCGTCCATATAGACCGAGGCGTAAGGGGGGATGGTTGCCCGGAGCGCGGCGGTGATGAACAGCCGGGTGTATTCGGTCCGCAGATCGTCGAGATGGTCGATGGTTGCCCCGCGCCAGACGCGAAATTCGTCGAGTTCCGTCTGCCATTCAAGGGACGCCAGCAGCGAATCCATGGCGTCGAGGAATTGGTCGTTGCAGAAGGCGGGGTCTGGGTAGCGCATGGTTAGCGCGAGAAAAGAATAGAGGGAACTGAGGGTGGCGGCTTCGGCCGCCGAGGCGTCTTCCTGGTCAATGGGGGTGCTGTTCGCTGCCATGAGACTCTATCTGGGGAATCGGTGACGGGAATCTGGGGTGACTGTTTGCGGGTTGCGAGAAGATCGATGATAGGCAATTGTGAGGATTGTGAATAATGCCGAAATATTGTTGTTCTTCCGTCGACCGGATTGCCGCCTGCTTTTCTGAAAAAACCGGTCACACTGTAGCATAGAATCTTGTATTCCACAAGATGCCTCTACTTGGCCCTAAAGGTTTCCTCGGCTTTGGCCGACAAGACGATAAGGGAGAAATGCCTGCTCACGGATGAAGGCGGCAACTCCTTGTTTTCAAATCCATAATGACAACCAGGGAAGGGACATCATGAAAATCGCCGAATCGAACATCCAACTTGCCAGTTCTCACACCGCCGTCGAATATTCCGAGCGCCGGGAGTCGCTCGTTGTCTGGCGTCAGGGGAGAGAATCGGTCCGCGCCGAAAAGAAGAACAGCCAGGACGACGCGCTGCAAAAGCAGGCGGAAAAACTTGCCAAAGAGGCCGCCAAGGTCAGTTTGTCCACCGAGGCGCAGCAAAAGGCGGCGAGCGTCGTCGAATTTGCGGAATCAGCCGAAGTCGCGGCCCTCGGAGAAGACGGGGACCTGCTGACCGATCTGAACATGCGCATCCTCAAGGCCTTGTTTGAAAAACTCACCGGCCGGAAATTCAAAACGTACAACCTTGCCGCCTCTCAACAGTCGGCGGTTGCTGCGCCGTCAACAACTTCGGCTGACGCCGCACAGGCGCAAGCGACCCCAACCAACGCCGGCTGGGGATTGCGTTATGAGCGCCACGAAGTGTATCACGAATCCGAAAGCACCCAGTTCGCCGCCCAAGGGGTGGTGCGGACCGCCGACGGCCAGGAAATTCAAATCGGGGTCGAGTTGAACATGAGCCGCAGCTTCACCAGCACTCTGGATGAAAGCCTGCTGATGGGCGACGCGCGCCTCAAAGATCCCTTGGTGATCAATTTTGACGGAGCCGCGGCCCAACTGACCCAGGACACCTTTAGCTTTGACATCGACGCTGACGGCAGCGAGGATCAGATTGCCTTTGTCGGGCCCGGTTCCGGTTTTATTGCCCTGGACGCCAACAACGACGGCGTGGTGAACGACGGCAGCGAGTTGTTTGGCGCGCAGAGCGGCGACGGATTTGCCGATCTGGCCGCCTATGACGGCGACGGCAACGGCTGGATCGACGAGAACGACGACATCTATTCTCAACTGCGGATCTGGACCAAAACCGCTTCCGGCGAAGACCAGTTGCTGGCCCTTGGGGCAAAAGGCGTCGGCGCAATTTATCTTGGTCGGGTCGAGACCCTGTTCAGCGTCAAGGACGGCAACAACGAATTGCAGGGACAGGTGCGCGCCACCGGGCTTTTTCTCTTTGAACAGGGCGGCGTCGGAACCATGCAGCAGTTGGACCTGGTCGCCTGAACCTGGTTGCCTGAGGTTCGGCGTCGCATTTGCGGGCCCGACGCAGTGGCATGACGGTTGCGTATCCTTGCCGCTTGACGGGCAGGGGTGATGCTGTTACAACCCCAGATTAACAGACGTTTTGCTTGTTTTTTTGGGTGTGGCGCCGCTCGGGGCGCGCCAGAAAATTATAAAGCCAAGGGCCGATAGTGAGCCTGCAAGGAGACGCGAGATGGAAATCCAGATTCCCGCAGGAGTGAAGGGCAGGGAAGAGTTGACAGTCGCCTTTGAAGACACTGCCGCCCAATACGGCAGCGGTTTGGTTGAGGTCTACGCCACGCCGGCAATGGTGGCGCTGATGGAGAAAACCTGTCTCAATTCGGTGCTGCCGTATCTGCCCGAGGGGCACGGCACTGTGGGCGTCAAGGTCGACATCGTCCACAGCAAGGCTACCCCGGTGGGGATGAAGGTGACCTGTGAATCGACCCTGCTGGAGGTTGATCGCCGGCGGCTGGTGTTTGAGCTGCTGGCCTTTGATGAAAAGGGCGAGATCGGGCGGGGGCGGCACGAGCGCTTCGTTATCAACACCCAAAAATTCATGGAGAAGTTATAGGCTTGATTGCACGCGTTGTCGCTGGAGAGCGGCCTGCGCGGTCGGGTTGGGCGCAATCGCGCCGCGTCGGTCTACAGTGCCTTTAAGTCTACAGTTGCTTTTCCGTGGTTTCCGCCGGGGTGTTGTAGCGGCTCAGCACCCCGTAGAGCATGTCGGGCAGGTCGTTTTTTTGTCGGGAACTGCGCTGGATTTGCTTGAGGCATTTGTCAAAGGTGAGCGTCTCGCCGAGGAAAATGTGGCGAAGGATCAGCGAGATCAGGCGGGTGATGGTGGTTAAATTGGAAATGCGCGACTGCAGTTCGTGGTCGCGATCAAAGGCGGTTGAGGCGAACACCTCCACCGGCTTGCCGTTGACCTCGCTCACCGACAGATACCACTTGTTGCGGTCGCGGTCGATGGCCCGGTAGCGCTTGCCGTCGAGCACCTCCGGCAGTTCCGCCTCGCTTTCGATGGAGCGGGGCGTTGCCGCAGGCAGGATCGGTTCGTTCCGACAGCGCAACCATAACCGCCGCACCGTCTCCGGTTGCTCCTGCACCGCCCTGGCAAGGGCCTTGCAGGCGGGGCACAGGCCGTCCTGCGGCAGAGGGTGGTCGCTTTTTTGGCCGCAGATCGCGCAGGTGGAAGGATTGTTCTCGGATTTCAAGCTGTTGCTCCATATGCGAAGAATCATTGTAGGCTGAACCGGTCGCTGTTCAGCATCAAAATACAACGACGCCGGCAAAAGAACAAGCCGGGAAGTTGTTCCCCTCCCGCCGTCGCCTGGTTGGGGCGCACGGCTCCAGTCACCTGGTTTTTCCGCCTTTTCCCTTGCACATTCAAGCTGGCTTGGTAAAATCTGCCACTTCGTGGACAGCCCAGCCGTGTCTCTTTCTCATTTGCTTAACCAGGAAAAACGATGGATTACAGGGAAACACTCAACCTGCCGCAGACCAAGTTTAAAATGAAGGCCAACCTGACCCAGCGGGAGCCCATGGCGCTCAAACGTTGGGAAAAGGAAAACCTCTACGCGCAGTTGCAGCAGGCGGCGGTTGATCGGCCGCTGTTTGTCCTCCACGACGGCCCTCCCTACGCCAACGGCAACATTCACCTGGGCACCGCCTTCAACAAGGTGCTGAAAGACATTATCCTTCGTTCCAAGCGGATGGCCGGCTTCAACGCCCCGTACATCCCTGGTTGGGACTGCCACGGTCTGCCCATCGAGCACAATGTCGATGTGGAGCTGGGCGCTAAAAAACAGACCATCTCCATCCTGGGCAAGCGCGCCGCCTGCCGCAGCTACGCCGAAAAGTGGATCAAGACCCAGCGCGAGCAGTTCAAGCGGCTCGGCGTGCTCGGCGATTGGGGCAATCCCTATCTGACCATGAACTTTGGCTACGAGGCGGTCATTGCCCGGGAGTTCAACACCTTTCTTCTTTCCGGGGCCGTGGTTCGTTCCAAAAAACCGGTCTACTGGTGCGCCGACTGCGGCACTGCCCTGGCCGAGGCCGAGGTCGACTACGCTGATCACACCTCACCGTCGGTGTACGTCAAGTTTCCGGTGGCAGACGATCTCGGCGCGGTTGCGCCGGAGTTGGCGGGCAAACAGGTCTCGGTGCTCATCTGGACCACCACGCCCTGGACCCTGCCGGCCAACCTGGCCATCGCCTTTCACCCGGATTTTGAATACGCCGCCGTTGCCGTCCAGGGCGAGATTTGGATTCTGGCCAAGGAACTGGTCGCTTCGTGCATGAAGTTGTTCGGCCTGGAGGACTATTCGATCCTGGCCGTTTTTTCCGCAGCGGGCCTGGAGGGCAAGCATTGCCGTCATCCCTTCATGGAGCGCGATTCCCTCATGGTCCTGGCTGATTACGTCACCGCCGATTCGGGCACCGGCTGCGTCCACACCGCGCCCGGCCACGGCGCCGACGACTATCTCACCGGCCTGCGCTACGGCCTGGAGGTGTTGTCGCCGGTGGACGATCAGGGCCGTTACACGGCGGACGCCGGGCGGTACGAGGGGGCGCAGGTCCCGCAGGTCAATCGTCAGATCGTCGCCGACATGACCGCCGAGGGTTCGCTGGTCAAGGAAATGGCCATTAATCACAGCTACCCGCACTGCTGGCGCTGCAAAAAACCGGTGATGTACCGGGCCACGGCCCAGTGGTTCATCTCCATGGACAAACTGCAGTTGCGCGAAAAGGCCCTGCAGGCAATCAAGGAAGTGAGCTGGACGCCCGCCTGGGGCCAGCAGCGGATTTACGGCATGGTCGAGGCCCGGCCGGATTGGTGTCTGTCCCGCCAGCGTTCCTGGGGTGTGCCGATCACGGTGCTGACCTGCGTGGCCTGCGGTGAGATTTTAAAAAACGAGGCGGTGTGCAGCCGGATTGACGAATTTTTTGGCAAGGAAGGCGCCGACGCCTGGTTCAAGCACGAGGCCGCCGACTTCATCCCCGAGGGCGTAACCTGCGGCTGCGGCGGTCACGAGTTCAAGAAGGAGTCCGACATCCTTGACGTCTGGTTCGATTCCGGAACCAGTCACGCCGCAGTGCTTGAGCAGCGCGCAGAGCTTCGCTCGCCGGCGGATCTCTATCTGGAAGGCAGCGATCAGCACCGCGGCTGGTTCCAGTCCTCGCTGCTCACGTCGGTGGGCTCCCGCGGGCGGGCGCCGTACAAGGGCGTGCTCACCCACGGCTACGTGGTCGACGGCCAGGGTAAGAAGATGTCCAAATCCGTGGGCAACGTTGTTGCGCCGCACGAGGTGATCGATCAGTACGGGGCCGAGGTGCTGCGTCTGTGGGTGGCCAGCGAAAATTATCAGGACGACGTCAAGGTCTCGGACGAGATTCTCAGGCACGTCTCCGACGCCTACCGCAAGATGCGCAACACCCTGCGGTTTCTGCTGAGCAATCTCTACGATTTTGATCCGGCCAAAGACAGCGTTGCCCCGTCTGCCCTGCAGGAGATGGATCGTTGGGCTCTGACCAAGTTTGCCGAACTGAGCGAGCGCGTCACCAGCGCCTACGAGCGCTACGAATTCCACGCGGTCTATCACGGCCTGCACAATTTCTGCGGCGCCACCATCTCTAGTCTCTATATGGACGTGCTCAAGGATCGGCTCTACTGCTCGGCCCCAGCCGGGCCGGAGCGCCGCGCCGCGCAGACCGTGATTTACCGGATTCTTGACGGGTTGTTGCGCCTGATGTCGCCGATCCTCTGCTTCACCACCGCCGAGGCCTGGGAGCATCTCCATGACCTGCCCCAGGACGCGCCCCTGGAGCGTTCCATCTTCTTTGCCGATTTCGCGCCTGTGGCCGACATTGTTGAAGACGAGGCGTTTCAGGGCCGCTGGGACAAGCTGCTGAGCCTGCGCTCCGCCATTACCCGCGTGCTCGAAGGCGCGCGTCGCGACAAGGTCATTGGTCTGTCCCTGGATGCGGAGGTGGTGGTGAAGGTCAACGGCGAATGGGCCGATTTTCTCTCTGGCAGCCTGGAACAGTTGCGCGAACTCTGCATCGTTTCCGGTCTGCGCTTAGCCCGTGACGGAGAGGACGGGGATCTCGCCTTTGTCGAGGCCGAAACCTTGCCGGGCGTGGAGATTGCGGTTGCCCCTGCCCCGGGCGTCAAGTGCGAGCGGTGTTGGACCATTGCCACCTCGGTTGGCGACGATCAGGAGCACCCCGCGCTCTGCGCCCGTTGCGCTGCGGTGGTTCGGCAGCTGACGGCATGAGTCGCCGCCTCCTGATGTCGGCTTTTTTTCCCGTGATCCTTGCGGTTGTCGCTATTGATCAGGCAACCAAGTTGTGGATCATGCGCAATTTTGCCCTGTATGAGAGCAAAGTGGTGATAGCCGATCTGTTCAACCTGACCTACCTGACCAACAACGGCGCCGCGTTCAGCATCCTGGCCGGGCAACCAGCGGTGTGGCGGCAGCTTTTTTTTATCGGGGCCGCCGGCGCAGCCCTGGTGTTCATCTGGATCGCACAGCGGAGTTTTGGCCGCAACAGCATCGTGTACAGTCTGTCCTTGGCCTTGATCGCCGGCGGGGCCATCGGCAACCTTATTGATCGGATTCGGTACGGATTTGTGGTCGATTTTCTCGATGTTTACGTTGGCGCCCATCACTGGCCGGCGTTTAATATCGCCGATTCCGCAATCACCATTGGCGTCATTCTTTTTATCATCAAAAATATCCTGTTTGAACGGCAACAGCCGGCGCAGGCGTAACAACCTTTCGCAGTCGAAATATGAAAAAAACAGCAATTCTCTTTCCGGGACAAGGGTCCCAGTTCATTGGCATGGGCCAGGAATTCGTCGATCAGGATCCGGACGCCTCCGCCCTGATGGATCTGGCCGAAAAAATTTCCGGTTTTCCCCTGCGCGCGCTCTGTTTTGAAGGGCCGATGGAAGACCTTACCCGGGTGCTGTACCTGCAGCCGGTGTTGACGGTGATCAATCTGATCTGCTGGCAGCAGTTGCTCAAGCTTGTGCCCGGCTTTCAACCCTCTTTTCTGGCGGGGCACAGCCTGGGCGAGTACTCGGCTCTCCACGGTGCGGGCGTGCTGACCCTGGAGGACACTTTGTCCTTGGTCACCAAGCGTGGCGAGTTGATGGAGCGCGAAGGGGCCTTGCATCCCGGCGGCATGCGGGCGGTGGTGGGATTGGGCATTGAAGAGGTTGAGGCGGTGCTGCAGGGGTTTTCCGGCCCAGGCGTTGCGGTCGTGGCCAACCACAACACCGCTTCCCAGATTGTGCTTTCCGGAGATGCGGCAGGGCTCGACGCGGTGGGCGCCCAATGCGCCGCCAAAGGCGCCAAGGTGATCCCGCTGAAGGTCAGCGTGGCCAACCACAGTCCGTTGGTTGCCGGCGCGGTCGACGACTTTGCCGCCTATATGGACGGCATCGCCTTTAATCCGCCCCAAATTCCGGTGTTGTTCAACGTCACCGGCGGCTACGAGCAGGGCCCGGCCGAGATGAAGGCGATCATGGCCCGGCAAATCGCCTCCAGGGTGCGCTGGTTGACCATTGTCGAACAAATGATCGCCGAAGGGGTCGAGGTGATTGTCGAGTTGGGGCCAAAGAATGTCCTGACCGGCATGATGAAGAAAATTTTGCCCAAAAATTCAGCGATTACCTGTCTGCAGGCCGACAGCCCCGAGTCCCTGGCCAAGGTCGCCGAGGCGCTGATTGCGTGATAAGAGCCCGGACCACCATGTTTTTCTTCTCGCTTGACAAGAAGGGGCATGTCGGGTATTAATCGCAATTTTCCTGAACGCATAATCAGAGACGGGCGTATTTCGGCGTTTGCCTGCATTCATTGCCTATTGAGCACCGTATATCATGTTTGAGAATTTAACCGACCGCCTTGAAAGCGCGTTTAAGAAGTTACGCGGCCACGGCAGGCTGACTGAAGAAAACATTCAGGAAGCCATGGGCGAGGTGCGCACGGCGCTGCTCGAGGCGGACGTCAACTTCGGCGTCGTCAAGGAATTCATTGCCGCGGTCAGCGAAAAGGCCGTTGGCCGGGAAGTGCTCTCCAGTTTGTCCCCTGGTCAACAGGTGGTCAAGGTGGTGCACGACGAGTTGGTCGAACTGCTTGGCAGCCAGGCCCAACCGCTCAAGCTCGACGGACGGCAGCCGGCGGTGATTATGCTTGCCGGGCTCCAGGGCTCGGGAAAGACCACCACCGCCGCCAAGCTGGCCCGGCAGCTCAAGGAAAAAGGCCGGTCGCCTTTCCTGGTTCCCGCCGACGTCTATCGACCGGCAGCCATTGAGCAGTTGCAAGTGTTGGGCGAGCAGGTCGGCGTGCCGGTCTTTGCCTCCACCACCGAGCAGAAGCCGGTGGACATTGCCCGTCGGGCGGTTGCCGAAGCAATGGCCAATCAGTACGACACCGTTATTATAGACACCGCAGGCCGTCTCCACGTCGACGAGGCCCTCATGGGCGAGTTGCAGGAGATCAGCCGGGCCGTCTCGTTGAGCGAGGTGCTGTTTGTCGCCGACGCCATGACCGGTCAGGACGCGGTCACTGTGGCTGAAAAGTTCAACGCCGATCTGGAAATCACCGGCGTCATCCTCACCAAGATGGAAGGCGACGCCCGCGGCGGCGCGGCACTCTCGGTGAAGAAGGTGACTGGCAAGCCGATTAAATTCGTCGGCGTCGGCGAATCGGTCGAAGCGCTGGAGATCTTTCATCCTGATCGGGCGGCTTCCCGCATCCTTGGCATGGGCGACGTGCTGTCGCTGATTGAGAAGGCTGAAGCGGTTGTTGATCAGAAAAACGCTGAGCGGCTGGCGAAAAAGATCCAGAAAAACGCCTTCACCCTGGAAGATTTCCTCGATCAGATCCAGCAGATCAAGAAAATGGGCAGCTTGGAGCAGATCATGGACATGATTCCAGGGATCAACAAGCTCAAGCAGTTGAAGGACGCGCCCAAGCCGGATCAGAAAGAATTGGTCAAAACCGAGGCGATTATTCGCTCCATGACCCTCAAGGAGCGGCGCAACCACAGAATTATTGACGCCAGTCGGCGGGTGCGCATCGCAAAGGGGTCGGGCACCTCGGTCAACGAGGTGAATCGGGTTTTAAAAAGTTACACCATGATGCTGAAAATGATGAAGAATTTGAAGGGCAAGGGCATCGTGAGCGGCGGCAAACGCCGCAAGCTCCCCAAAGGGCTCGTTCGATAAACAACCCCCAATTTATTACTAAGCAAGGCCCGGCAGTCTGCACTGTGGGGCAATATCCACCGGAGGATAGAAAATAATGGCAGTTCATATTCGTTTGACCAGAAAGGGCCGGAAAAAACAACCGTTTTACCGGATCATCGTTGCCGACAGCCAAGCCCCGCGCGACGGCAAGTTTCTTGACATCGTTGGCACCTATGATCCGATGCAAAATCCGGCGGCGATCAGCATTGACAACGAAAAACTCGAAACCTGGATGAAAAAGGGCGCCAAACCGACGGAAACCGTTGAGAGCCTGATTAAGAAGTGTGTTCCAGGAGTGGTTGTAGCGGCGTAAATGAAAGAGCTGATTGAGTTCATCGCCGGCAAACTGGTGGATCAGCCCGAGCTTATCACTGTGTCGCAACAGGAGGATGAGGAGAACCTCACCATTGAGTTGCGGGTCGCCCAAGAGGATCTGGGCAAAGTGATCGGCAAACAGGGGCGGACGGCTAGGGCGATGCGTGCGGTGCTTGCCGTTTCATTGACCGGGGACAACAGGCGCACCCGGCTTGAAATCGTCGAATAGTGAATCCGTCTGAAGCGACGCTGGATAAAAACTTTGTCCTGCTTGGCGTGGTCAGTCGACCACATGGCATCCGGGGCGAGTTAAAGGTCCGGCCTTTTACTGAACATCCCGAAAATCTCAGGCTGTATCGGCGGTTGTATCTGGCTGCCGAAGGGGATTTAACAAAGGTCGAGTTCACTAACGAACAGGTCCGGACCAACGGCAACACGGTTATTCTCAAACTCAAAGAGTGCACGGATCGAAGTCGGGCCGAGCAGCTTGCTGGAATGGGCATCTGGTTGCCCGCCAGCGAATTGCCGCCACTGGCCGAGGGAGAGTTTTACCTCCACAGCTTGGTCGGCAAACGAGCCAGGACGCAGGTCGGACAGTTCCTTGGCACGGTCACGGCTCTGCTGGCTGGCGGGGGGCAGGACATTCTGGTTATCCGCGATGGCGAGGAAGAATATCTCGTGCCCATGGCGCCGGAGTTTGTCGTTGCCATTGATGAGGCTGAAATCCTACTCGATCTGCCGCCCGGATTGCTTGACATTAACCGGTAAATCCAGCAGGCGGTTGATGATTTTTGACATTCTGACGATTTTTCCCGAATTCTTCGCCTCGCCTTTGCAGGAAGGCGTCATTCGCCGGGCATTGATGGAGGGAAAAATACAAGTCGGGGTTCACAACATTCGCGCTTTTGCCGTGGATCGTCACCAGATGACCGATGACCGCCCCTTTGGCGGCGGCGAGGGCATGGTGATGAAACCCGAACCCTTGGCCGCCTGCTTGAAAGCCTTGGGCAATCGGCCTGCCGCCTCCCGGGTGATTTTATTGTCGCCCAAGGGGGAACGATTCAACCAGCAGGCAGCGCAGCGGTTGGCGGCATTTGAACAGTTGATTTTTATTTGTGGGCGTTACGAAGGGGTGGACGAGCGTTTTCGCGACAAGTACGTCGATGAAGAACTGTCCATCGGCGACTATGTGCTCACCGGCGGCGAACTTGCGGCCCTTGTGGCGTTGGACGCGATCAGTCGCCTGCTTCCTGGGGTGCTTGGATGCGAACATTCCGCCCCCAACGACAGTTTTAGTTGCGGTTTGCTGAAGCACAAGCAGTACACCCGGCCGCGGGTTTTTGAAGGAACGGCGGCCCCGGAGGTGTTGTTGTCCGGGGATCACGCCGCCATCGCCCGCCATCGATTTGTTGAATCGGTTGAATTGACCCTGGAGCGCCGCCCCGATCTGCTGCATGACGTCCAATTTACCCCGGATGAACGAAAAATTTTACGAAAGTCGGGGTTGCTTGGCCGCATAGAAACCCTGGTCAACAGCCCGAGGAATGATTGCCGCCATGAAGGTTGACGTCGCGCTGGTGCATCATCCTGTGGTCAACCGGATTGGCGAGACCATCGGGTCGGCAGTCACCAATCTCGATCTGCACGACATCGCCCGGGCCGGCAAGACCTACGGCGTCTCCACCTACTGGGTGGTCACGCCCTTCAGCGAGCAGCAACAGTTGGCCGGGCAGATCGTTGGTCACTGGACGGACGGCTACGGCGGCAGCGTCAACCCGGACCGAGGCAACGCCTTGTCGATTGTCTCGATCTGTTCAACGGTTGAGGAGGCGGTGGCCGGAGCCGCTGAGAAATTTGGCGAAAAGCCGTTGGTATTGGCCACCTGCGCCAGGTGGCAAGCCAACACTCTGGGATACGCCGAAATCCGGGAACGGATACGGCGAGACCAGCCGGTGTTTTTGATGTTCGGCACCGCTTGGGGACTGTGCCCCGAGGTGTTGGCGATGGCGGACGGGGTGTTGCCCCCTCTGTGCGGCGCATCCGGATTTAACCATCTTTCGGTGCGTTCGGCGGCCTCAATCATCCTGGATCGGCTGCTTGCCGCGCCAGATGAAGTTGTGCTTGGCAATGCAATGAACAGGGGCTCGGCAACGGACTCCTGTCTTCGATAAATTGAGCGTTAGACATTATTTCCCGGATGATTTGGAGGCATCCTTCGGCAGGGCGACATGAACAGCGGAAGCCCCGCCGTAAAGCAATGAATATGGCAATGAATATTTTAGATAAAATCGATCTGGAGCAGATGCGTTTCGACATCCCGGAGTTTCGTTCCGGCGACACCGTCAAAGTCCATATCCGGATCGTCGAGGGCAACAAAGAGCGGATTCAGGTGTATCAAGGCGTGGTCATCAAACGGAAGCGCGGCACCATGAACGCCACCTTCTCTGTTCGCAAGATTTCCCACGGCGTTGGCGTTGAAAAAACCTTTGCCTTGCACTCGCCGAAAATCGAGAAGATCGAAGTGGTCACCCTTGGTCGGGTTCGCCGGTCCCGTCTGTACTACCTGCGTGAACGTCGCGGCAAAGCCGCCCGTATCCGTGAGCGGGGCATCATCTAAGGCGAGAGTCGACGCCTGTGGACGGTTGCTGCCGTCAGGGCAAGGTTCGACCTGTGATGGGATGGAGACGCCCAGTCATTGCGACAATGACTGGGCGTCTATTTCATCGTCTGCCTACCGCTTTTTTCCCTCATTCTCTCCGATTCCCGCCGGACTGCATGGACTGGCGCCATGAAGCATCGCTCCGCTTCTGCTCCCCCTCTTGACCCTGACCGTTTGCCCGACACCTTTGCGCTGGAGCGTCATCTGACCAGCCAGGGGTACGCCAGGGTGGCCGGCGTCGACGAAGCTGGTCGCGGCCCCCTTGCCGGGCCGGTGGTGGCCGCCTGCGTGGTGCTGCCGCCTGATTGCGACTTTGCGGTCTTTCAAGATTCCAAAAAATTGACGGCTCGCCGTCGCCAAACCTTGTTTGATGTTCTTGCTGCAAATGGGGCGGTGATTGGCGTGGGCATGGCTGGGCCGGAGGAAATTGAGCAGCTCAATATTCTCCAGGCCTCATTGTTGGCCATGAATCGGGCTATGGACGCCTGCGTTCCGCATCACGGCGGCCCATCGCCTGATTTTCTTCTGGTGGACGGCAAATTTCAAGTGCCGGCTCCTGTTGAGCAGTGGACGCTGATCAAGGGCGAATCCAAGAGCGCCTCCATTGCCGCTGCCTCCATTATCGCCAAGGTGACCCGGGATCGGATCATGGCCGAAGCACATGTCCGTTTTCCCCAATACGGTTTCGCGCGTCACCAAGGGTATCCCACCAAAAGCCACCGTGAAGCGATTCAACGTCACGGTCCCTGTGTGCTTCATCGCCGCACGTTTCGCGGCGTGCGCGAACATCTTGCCCATGACGCCTTGCTGGTGGCCGCCTTCAAGGCAGACGAAACGCCATGATCATCCTTGTAACCTCGGCTCTTCTTACGGCACCGTATGTTGTTTAAAAAGAAAGCCACCGCCGCGACCGGACATCAGGGGGAAGCCCTGGCGCTCGAATATCTGCTCGGACAGCGGTACGCCATTGTCGAAAAAAATTATCGGAAGGCCTGCGGCGAGGTCGACATTATCGCCAAGGACCGCGACACCCTGGTCTTTGTCGAGGTCAAAAGTCGTACCTCAAAGGCATTCGGCACGCCTTTCGAAGCGGTGGACGCCCGCAAACAGCGACAGCTCTCGCGCATAGCCCACGAATATCTGCACACGCATCAACTGGGCGAGGCATCGGCCCGGTTTGACGTTATTGCGGTGCTTCTCCATCCCGACAATCGACCGGCGACCATTGAGCATATAAAAAACGCCTTTGATTTTAACCTGTAGGGTCAACAATGAGCCAGTATCCACACCAGGCGCCAGCCCCGGCGGCCATCACCATGGGCTGCCCGGCGGGCATCGGTCCGGAGATTATTTGTCGTCTGTTTAGCCGCAGCGATATGCCTGGGGCCGGGCGGACCATTGTGGTCGGCGACGGCGAGGTCTTGCGTCAGGCCGCAGCGCGACTTGGACAAACGCTCGTGATCGAACCGTGGCGTCCTGGAAAACCCGTCAAGCCGGGAACCCTGCCGGTGGTTCAAGCGGGCGCCCCCTGGACTGAGCCGGCGCCATGGGGACGGCCCGACGCTGCCACGGGTAAGGCCATGGGGCGGTATATCGAAGAGGCGGTGGAGTTGATCGCGGCCGGCCACTGCAGCGCCCTGGTCACCTGTCCGATCAGTAAAAAGAGTCTGCATCAAGCTGGCTATCCGTACCCTGGGCACACGGAGATGCTGGCCGCGCTCACCCACACCCCCAAGGTGCGGATGATGATGGCTGGTCCTCGTCTGAAGGTGGTGCTGGTCACCATTCACGTGCCCCTGCGTCAAGTCGGCGAACTCCTCACGCAACAAGAGATTGCGGACTGCATCGAGACGACGCGAACCTCCCTGCAACGCGATTTTGGCGTGGCCGCGCCCCGAATTGCCGTGGCTGGATTGAACCCCCACGGCGGTGAAGACGGTCTCTTTGGCGACGAGGAAGCCCGGCTGATCGCGCCGGCCGTGGAGCAAAGCGCCGGTTGCGGCGAGGTCAGCGGGCCGTGGCCCCCGGATACAATTTTTCACAAGGCCGCGGCCGGCCATTTTGACGCGGTGATTGCCATGTACCATGATCAGGGGTTGATTCCTTTCAAGCTGCTTCATTTTGCCGACGGGGTCAACGTCACCCTGGGGTTGCCGCTGGTGCGCACTTCGGTCGACCACGGCACAGCCTACGACATTGCCGGACAAAACCTGGCCGATCCTTCGAGCCTGGCGGCGGCGGTGGACATGGCGCAGATCATTGTCGGCCATCGAAACACATGGGGTGGGGCATGAATCCTGGGGTTTTGATCGCCTTTGAGGGCATCGACGGCACCGGTAAGTCAACCCAATTGCCCATGCTGGCCGCTTACCTGCGCGGCGAGGGTTATGCTGTTGTTGAAACCAGGGAGCCCACCAACGGCCCCTATGGCCGGCAGATTCGCGCCCTATACAGCAACCGCAGTCAGGTCACGCCGGCGCAGGAACTGGAGTTGTTCTTGCTCGATCGGCGCCAGCACGTCGAGCAGTGCGTCAATCCCGCTCTGCGTCAAGGAGCGATTGTGCTCACCGACCGCTATTACTTTTCCACCGCCGCCTACCAAGGCGCGGCTGGGTGCGATCCCGCGGCTATTTTTGCCTGTCACGATTTCGCCCCGGAACCCGATATGGTGGTGTTGCTTGTCCAGACGCCTGCGGAGAGCGTGGCCAGGATCCAAAATCTGCGCGGCGAGACGCTCAACGATTTTGAGCAACAGGAGCAATTGGAAAAAGTGGCGGCCCTCTTTGCATCCTTTTCCCATGACTGTATAGTGCGCATTCAGGCCGCCCGACCGGTTGCCGAGGTGCAAGCCTCCATCCGCGCGGCGGTTCGGCAATTGCTTGCAAAAAAAGGTGTGCGATGCTCTGTCTGACGTTTTTCCCCGCTCTTCGACAGTTGGTTGCTCTGAGTTGTGTGGCTCTCCTGCTCTGCGGCTGCGAGGCCAAAGACAAGTTGCCTACCGCCGACGAGCAGGTACGGCAGGTTACGGCTGCGGGCGACAGCGACGCCGACCGCAGTTGCTCCTACTTCCATTTTCTTTGGGGACGCCACGCCGAATTGATGCTTCGCTTTGACGAAGCCCTGGAGTTTTACCAGAAGGCCCTGATTTGTGACGAAAAGGCTGATTTTATCAGCGAAAAGGTGCCGATCCTGTTGCTCCGCCTGGAACGGACGGACGAGGCGGCAATCTGGCTGCACAACTATCTGCTCACCCATCCCGACAAAACCGGGATGCGCATGCTCTACGCCAAGGTGCTGCTGCGGCAGAAAAAAAACACCGAGGCCATGCGCCAGTATCAGCTGATCAGCGACCGCCATCCCGACGATCCGGCCATTCTCCTGCTGCTGGCCGAGATGTACCTCACCGCCAACCAGCCCGACAAAGCCGAGCCCCTGCTGACCCGCATTCTCGACCGTGATCCCGCCTCCTATCCCGGCCACATCCTCATGGCCCGTCTGCGTCAGGTGCAGGAGCGGACCGACGAGGCGGCGGAGCATTACACCAAGGCGCTGGAGCGAAACTGGTCCAGCGAGCTGCAGATGGAACTGGGCGAATTGTACGTCAAGGCGGGCCGCTACGAAGAGGCGGCCAGCCTGTACCAAGCCGTCATCGAACGGGACGCGCAGAATGAGGGCGCTCAGGTGGCCCTGATCCATGTGTATTTGTTGCAGAAAAAGGACGGGCAGGCCCTGGCCGCGCTTAACCGGCTGAAATCCTTTGCCGAACAGCCGCAACGGGTGGATTTGACCATTGCCCGGCTCTACGCCAAGCAGAAGCACTACGACAAAGCGGTCGCGGTGACCGAAAAAATTCTTGAAAAAGAGGATCTGCCCGAGGCACGGTATTTTCTCGCCGTGCTTTTGGTGCAGCAGGAAAAATACGCCCGGGCCTTGAAACAGGCGCGTCGAATTGATCGCAAGGCTCCCGAATACCGTGACGCGCTGTTTCTTCAGGTGCGCATCCTGCGTGAGCAGAACAAACTCGAAGAGGCCAAACAACTGCTGGAGGAACATATCGGGGCCGCTGACACGCGCAGCGCCGAGCTGTTTGTCACCCTCGCCGCCCTGCACCAGATGGAGGGGCGGGACGATCTGAGCAAGGCGGTGCTGCTCCAGGGGATCGACGCCTTTCCTGACGACGAAAACCTGCTGTATGAGTACGGGCTGCTGCTGGAAAGCAGCGGCGATCACGCTGCGGCGCTGGCGGTTATGGAGAAAATCATTGAAATCAAGCCGGACAACGCTGCCGCCTTGAATTTTGTGGGATACAGTTGGGCTGAAAAAAAGATCAATCTTGATCAGGCCTTGGACTACATCCAGCGGGCCATCGAGCTCAAACCCGACAACGGTTTTATCCGCGACAGTCTGGGATGGGTGTTTTTCCGCTTGGGCAAGATCGATCAGGCCATCAAAGAGTTGGAGGCGGCGGTGCGGTTGTCGCCGGACGACCCCGCCATTCTCGACCATCTCGGCGACGCCTATCTGGAAAGCGGCCGGGTGCGCGAAGCCCTGCAGGCCTACAAAAAGGCGCTGAAGCACGCGATGGACGACGAACAGGAAAAAAACCGGATTGTCGAGAAAATCCGCATCCTGGAAAAACAGGGAACCTATTGATGCGGCGACAAAGTTTCTGTGGGCTGCTGGCCTCCGCAGTCTGCTGCCTGTTGTTTTTCGCCGGCTGCGCCGGCAAACTGCCGAAAACCCTGCCGCTTTCCCCAGTCGAAACGCAGGAGGCGAGCCAGTTGTGGTCCGCGTTTCTCAAGAACAAACGGCCGACCGCTGTGGACGCCGACATCCGCCTGAGCTGGGACGTGCTCGGCAGCAAGGGCGGCATAGGAGGAACCCTCCAGGCGCAGCGACCGGCGCTGCTCCGCTTTGCCGCCACCGATCCCTTGGGCCGCTCGCTCATTCTGGCCGTTTCCGACGGCCGCACCTTCACCCTGGTGGACAACCGCATCGGCCACGTCTACCAGGGGCGCACCGATTCAGAATATTGGCGATCCTATGTGCCGGAAACGGTCGAGTCCGAGGACTTGCTGCCGTTTCTCGGCGGTTTTCTCCGCGAGGGTGAGGCGCTGGGCGCCAAACCGGCGCAGGATGAGGACGGCGGGGGATTCTGGTACGTCTGGCGGGACGCGCGGTCGATCAGCCACCATGTGCTGGTGGAGAGGAAAAGCGGGGAGATGCGGCGGCATTTGCTGGTCGACCTGCAGGGCGCGCAGGTCCTTGATCTGCGCTATGCCGACTATCAAAGGGAGGCCAAGAGCGGGTTGGTCTGGCCCAGGCGTCTGCAGATCAGCGGCGAGGCCGTCACTGGCGACCTCGCTATCCAGGTGGAACAGATGTATTCGAACGCGCCTCAGGGCGCGGCAGTGTATCGCCTGACGCCGCCCGCTCACTTCACCGTCGAACAGGTTCCCTGAGGACTATTTTTTTACCGTGTTGACGATGATCACAAATAGGTTGTCGTCCTTGAAGAACACCTGCTGCAGATCGTAGCTGCGGTTTGGCTCCAGGTCGATCACCACCCGCACCTTCTCCGGTTTCTTGGTTTTCGAGGTGCGAATCATTTTGACGAATTTCCCGTTCGCCTTGATGGTGTTTTTGCCCGAATCAAGCAGCTTGGTGTTGTTAAAGTCGCACACCACTCGCGGGATGCCTTCCTCAACCCCGTGAACCGCAGGCGGATGGAACCCGTTGAGCTTGAACAGCACCATCTCGCCCTTGGGTGAATTGGGGTCAAATTTGACGTATTCCAGCTGCGGCCCTTCTTCGCCTTTTGCAGGCGTTTCGGATTTTGCTTTTTCAGCCTTGGCGTCGGCTTTGCTCGCCTCTGCCGGCGGCGGAGTCTTGGCGGTCTTGTCAGCCTTTTTTTCTTCCTGCTTCGCGTCGGCAACGGCCGGCGCGGTCGGTGCTGTTTTGCCTTCCTTGGCGGCGTCAACGACTGGGGGCGGCGTGCTTGGGGCCTCCGGCTTGGCGGCGATGGTCGCGGTCTCTTTGGGAGCCGGGACAGGCGGTTGCAGCGGGGTCTCGGCCTTCTTTTCAGCGGCCGTTGCTTGCGGTTTGGCCTGTTCGGCCTGGGGCGCCGGCGCCGGTGGTGTTGGGGCCGGCGGCTCGACAGCAGACGTCGTGGGCTGCGCCGGCGCGGCGGCTTGTTGTTGGGCGGGCTTCTCGGAAGCAGCGGGGGCAGCCTCTTCCTGCGCACTCGTTTGTGCCGCTGGCGGGGTCGGTGTTGTCTCGGTCTGGGGGGCCGCAGGGGTTTCTGGAGCCGTGGGCGTGCTTGGCGCCGGGGTTTCCTGGACGGCTTCGGCTTGGGTCTCTGCGGCGACAGCTTGCTCCGCCGCTTTGTCTTGTTGTTTGCGTTGGGCTGCGGTTTTCTTGGTTTCAGCCGCCTTGCCCGGTCCGGTGAACCGCAGGGTCAGGGTCGAGGTCTTCTCGTCAAAGCTTTGGGTGTAATCGACGTTCTTCAGGGTGGCGAGGTCAAAGACAACCCGTGTTTTCGGCGAATCGTCGGCGTGCATGCCCACCCGCACCCGTTTGATGATTGAGCCGTTGGTGGTGGTGATGCTTTTGATCTCCCTGCTGTGGGTCATGTCGGCAAAATCCAAAATCACCCGGGGTGATTCGCCTTTCAATGTGAATATTTTTGGACTATAGGAGCCGTTGAGCTGCAGGGTCACCTCCTCAGCGCCAGGCGAGACCGCCGTGTACTTGAGCTTCTCCAGTTGAGGCGTTTCTTCGGCGGCGGCAATTCCGCAGGCGAACAGCAGGGCAAGCAGCGAGCGTGAAATCAGGGCAATGGTATGCTTCTTCATGTTTCTTTCCGGTGTTTCGGTGAGAGAGGGAAAGGGCGTGCAAACGTTCCTGCACGGTTTTTTAAAATAATGCAAGAGTCGAACCGATATTTCATGCGGCCTGCATAAAAATCAACGCACTGCGTTCCTTGGTGCAACAAGGGGAGCCGGGCGAGATGTGCTGCAGAGCTTTTCTTATTATTTTCATCGGTTATAATTGATCCTTCTTTTTTTCTCTTCTTTTCCTCTTCTCCCCAAAACACCTATGGTCACACCTACACCCCTTGATCTTGGTCCGATTCTTCCTCTGGTGCGCAAGCCGGGTCAATATGTCGGCGGCGAACTGCATGCGGTCAGCGGCCGCATGGACGCCGACAGCCTCAATTTCTGCCTAGTTTTTCCTGATCTCTATGAAATTGGCATGTCCCATCAGGGGCTGCAGATTCTTTATCATATCCTCAACGGGCAGGATCACGTCGTCGCCCATCGCGCCTATGTCCCTGACGTGGACATGGAGCAGGAACTGCGCGCCCAGGGGTTGCCGCTCTTTTCCCTGGAGGCCAAGGTCGCGCTTTCAGCCTACGACGTTCTCGGCATTACCCTGCCCTACGAACTTTGCTACACCAACATCCTCACCGTGCTGGATCTGGGCGGGCTACCCCTGCGCGCCGCAGCCCGCAGCGAGGAGCATCCCCTGGTGCTGGGCGGCGGTTCCTGCTCGCTGAACCCGGAACCGGTCGCCGATTTTTTTGACGCCATTGTGCTCGGCGACGGCGAGGAAATTATTATTGAAATCGCCGACCTACTGCTGCAGGCCAAGGTGGAGCAGTGGAACCGGAACCTCGTGCTTGAGCGGCTGGCCCAGATTGCCGGCGTCTATGTGCCCGCCTTTTTCCGCCCGCATTATCAACAGGGCCGACTGACCGCCATTGAACCCCTGCATCCTGAGTATCCTTGGGTTCGCAAACGGGTGCTGCCCCAGTTGTCCGCCGCGCCCTATCTGCATCAGCCTCTGGTTCCGGTGGTCAGTCCGGTGCACGACCGGCTTGGGTTGGAGATTGCCCGCGGCTGCACCCGCGGCTGCCGTTTCTGCCAGGCCGGAATCACCTACCGCCCGGTGCGGGAGCGGACCCTGGAGGAGATCATGGAGTTGGCCAATCAGGGCATTGCCTCAAGCGGTTTCGAGGAACTGGCCCTGCTGTCGCTGTCCACCGGCGATTTTTCCTGCCTGGGCGATTTGATGGGCGCCCTGATGGACCGCTTTGCCGACAACTTTGTTTCCGTGTCCATGCCGTCGATGCGGGTCGGAACTTTGACACCAGAGATCATGGAGCAGATCAAACGCGTCAGAAAAACCGGCTTCACCGTGGCCCCCGAGGCCGGCACCGACCGGTTGCGCGAGGTGATCAACAAGGGCATCACCGAGGAGGCTCTGCTGGCCACCTGCCGCGACGCCTTTTCCCTGGGCTGGAAGCTGATCAAACTCTATTTCATGGTGGGACTGCCGACCGAAACCGAAGAAGACGTCGAAGGCATTGTCCATCTGGCGAAAAAGGCTCGCTATCAGGCCGGGCAGGGCAGGGGGCGGCCGGTCCAGGTCAATCTTGGCGTGGCCACCTTCATCCCCAAGCCGCACACCCCGTTTCAATGGGAAGCGCAGATCAGCCTTGAGGAATCGAAACGACGGATCAACCGGTTGAAACAACTCCTGCCTCGCCAGGGCTTCAAGCTCAAATGGCACGATCCTGAGCAATCGCTGCTGGAAGGCGTATTTTCCCGGGGAGATCGCCGTTTGTCGCATTTGCTCGAAGCGGCCTGGAACGACGGTGCCCGGCTCGACAGCTGGTCCGAACACTTCAGCCTGGAGCAGTGGCGGCGGGCCGCAGCCGAATGCGAACTTGACCTGGAAGACTACCTGCGACGGCGGGAAGTTGGCGAGACCCTGCCCTGGGAGCATTTGCGCAGCGGGGTGGAACGCGCCTTTCTGGAGGCCGAATACGCCAAGGCCCTGCAGCGGGAGTACACCCCGGATTGCCGCAACCACGGCTGTCAGGGATGCGGACTCTGCGATTTCAAGACCGTGCAGCCGGTGATCCATGCGCGTCCCGCGTCCTCCGCGCCGCCGCGCCCCGTCCCGTCGCCCCGGTCGGACCGAGAGGAACAGAAACAGCCCCAGCCGGGCCACAGCTACCGCGTCTCCTATTCGCGCCTAAGCGACAGCCGATTTTACGGCCATTTGGAGTTGCTGCAGATGGTGTTCCGCGTTCTGCAGCGAGCTGGTCTGCCGGTGCTCTTTTCCAGCGGCTTCAACCCCACGCCCCGGGTCTCCTTCAGCCAGGCCCTGCCGGTGGGCGTCGAAAGTCTGGCTGAATCCTTTGACATGGATTTGGCCCAGCCCTTGGCCTCCATGGAAGAGACCGTCGCCCTGCTCAACAGTCAGTTGCCGGAAACCATCCGGGTGACTGGGGTCAGCTTTGCGCCGCGCGCCGTGGCCAGAAGCAGCGTCCTCAAGTACACCATCAGCGCCCAGACCTACCCGGACGACCTGCGCCAGCGGATCAAGCATTTCCTCAGCCAGGAGACGTTCGTCATTGATCGTTTTCGCAAGAACCGGCACAAAGACCTGGATCTGCGTCCCTTGGTCAGCCGTCTGGAGTTCACGGACAATCTGCTGCTGCTCGATCTGCTCGGTCACCAGGGCCAACCGGCAACCAATCCCCGAGAGATGCTGGAAAAGGTGCTGGGCTTTTCCGAACGCGAGGCCCTGCAGGTCAGGATAATGAAGACCGGGGTCGAGGAAATGACGTCCCTGTCTTGAGAATTTTGCAGGAGTGCTGTAGATAATGCCGACTGATCCTTGTCCGGCGAAAAAAGTCCCGGAACGATCAGGATGCGACCAAGCCAAGGAGTCCGGCGTTTGTCCCGACAAACGCGGCCACGCCTTTAACCATTTGCCAACAAAGGAGTAATCATGAAGAAGATCGTTCTGCGCGAAGATCAGATGCCGACCAGCTGGTACAATGTTGTTCCCGACATCCCAGGGGGGCTGCAGCCGCCGCTTGATCCCGTAACTCACCAGCCGATGGGGCCGGAAAAATTGGCTGCGGTGTTTCCCATGGCCCTGCTGGAGCAGGAGATGAGTCAGGAGCGGTTCATTGAAATCCCGCAGGAGGTCATGGAGGTCTACAAAATCTGGCGGCCTTCGCCTTTGGTTCGCGCCAACAAACTGGAAGAGGCGCTGGGCACCAAGGCCAAGATCTTCTTCAAAAACGAGGGCGTCAGCCCGGTGGGCAGCCACAAACCCAACTCCGCCGTACCGCAGGCCTATTACAACAAGCGGGAAGGGGTCAAACGGTTGACCACCGAAACCGGCGCCGGCCAGTGGGGCTCGGCCCTGTCCTTGGCCACCTCGAAGTTCGGGCTGGAGTGCAAGGTCTACATGGTCCGGATTTCCTATGACCAGAAGCCCTACCGCAAATTCATTATGCAGGCCTACGGCGGTTCGGTTGTCGCCAGCCCCAGCATGGACACCAAAACCGGCCGCGAGATCCTGGCCCGCGACCCCAACACCCCAGGCGCGCTCGGCATGGCCATTTCCGAGGCCTTGGAAGACGCGTCCAGCCGCAAGGACACCAACTACGCCTTGGGTTCGGTGCTCAACCATGTGGTCCTGCACCAGTCGATCATTGGCCTCGAAGCCAAAAAGCAGATGGAGATCGCCGGCGAGTACCCCGACGTGGTGATTGGCTGTTGCGGCGGCGGCTCCAACTTCGCCGGCTTGATTGCGCCTTTTGTCCCCGATTATCTTGACGGCAAGAAAATTGAATTTATCGGCTACGAGCCGGCCTCCTGCCCGTCGATGACCGGCGGCAAGCTGGCTTACGACTGCGGCGACGTGGCCATGATGACCCCGCTGCTCTACATGTACACCCTGGGGCACGACTTTGTCCCGCCCGGCATTCATGCCGGCGGCCTGCGCTATCACGGCATGGCGCCGATCATCTCGGCCCTGGTCCGCGACGGCATTGTCACCCCCAAATCGGTGCATCAGATGGAGTGTTTCGAGGCCGGCATCCTCTTCGCCCGGACCGAGGGCATCATCCCCGCCCCCGAGACCACCCACGCCATCCGCGGCGCGATCATCGAGGCGATGAAGGATCCCAACGAGCCCAAGACCATCCTCTTCAACTTTTCCGGCACCGGTTTGATCGACATGCCGTCCTACGACAACTATCTGAGCGGCAAACTGAGCGATTACGCCTATCCGCAGGAGCAGATAGACGCCTCGCTGGCCCGTCTGCCCAAGATTGGCTGAGCCGGTCGCGGCAAGGGCGCGGCAGACGCCGGGGGCGGGACGCATCCTCCTCTGGCTGCTGGCGCTCTTGCCGATGTTGTGTTCCATGGAGCGGCAGGTTGGTCATGCGACCTGCCGCTCCATTGCCGATCTGTCCTCCCAGGGGGCCTACGGAGTAGCCGACCCTGGCGGCCGGATCGTCGATTCCTGCAATGTTGATCGTTCCCTGGTTCCGGCCAGCGTGCTCAAGATTGCCACCGTCTCGGCGGCCCTGGCCATCCTTGGCCCGGATCACCGCTTCCGCACCGAATTTTACCTCGACGACCGCGACAACCTCTATCTCAAGGGATTTGGCGATCCCACCCTCGTTTCCGAGGAGATCATTGCCATTGGCGAGCAACTGCGCCTCAAGGGGTTGCGCCGGGTGCAGACCCTGTACGTCGATCCGTCCGCGTTTGCCCTGACCACGCAGGTTCCCGGCCAGGAAGACAGCGCCAATCCCTACGACGCCCCGGTCGGGCCGCTGTCGGTCAATTTCAACTCTGTGCCGATTGACAAGGACGCGGCAGGGCGAATCGTCTCCGGCGAAGCCCTGACGCCAACCCTGCCGATCATGATTGAGTTGGGTCAACGTCGCCCGGCGGGTCGGTTTCGGGTCAACATCTGCGCCCAGGGGTGCAACCCCGACGTCCGCATGGCGCAACACGCCGGCGAACTCTTTCGCGCCCTGCTGCAACAGGGCGGAACGCCGGTGGCGGCGCTGGGCGGAGTCCGTTCGGTTCCGGCGCAGGGGGCTCGCCTGTTTTACACCCACCAGAGCCGCCAGACCCTGACCGAGGTCAGCCGTTCCACCCTGCAGTATTCTTCCAATTTCATGGCCAACCTGATGTTTCTAGCTTGCGGGGCCAAGGAATTTGGCTATCCCGCCACCTGGAAGAAGGCCGAACAGGCTGTGCACCGGGAGTTGGCGCGCCAATTGGGCGAGGCGACTGCCGATGCGATTGTCCAGGTGGAAGGGGCCGGCCTGTCGCGGAACAACCGCGTCACCGCGCGGGCCATGCTCCAGTTGCTGACCCGCTTCCGTCCCCAGCTCGAGTTGCTGAAAAAGGAGCGCGGCGCGGCCGTCAAAACCGGCACCCTGACCGGGGTGTACAATCTTGCCGGCTACCTCCCGAGCGGCCAGGCCTTTGTCGTCCTCCTCAATCAGCAGGTCAACAACCGCGCCGCAGTGCTGGATCGGCTCAGTCGACAGTTCGGCGCCTCTTCGTCGACGCCAAGTCGGCAAACCGTCAGTGCCCGCTCCCGCCTTGGGACGGAAAAATGACCTGCACGGCTCAGGCTCAATAGACAATGCGCGCTTTGATCTTATAGTAGTCCCACATCAGGGACTGTTTCTCAACTAACCACTTTTTCGTACACAAGAGCGTTATGGAGTACTACCAGATTCTTGGCGTCGCCAAGACCGCCACCGCCGACGAGATAAAAAAGGCCTATCGCAAACTGGCCCTTAAATATCATCCGGACAAAAACCAGGGCGACAAGGCGGCGGAGGAAAAATTCAAAGAGATCAGCGAGGCCTACGCCGTGCTCTCCGACCAGGAAAAACGGCAGCAGTACGACGCCTACGGGTCGGCGGGCTTTCGACAGCGTTATTCCCAGGAGGACATCTTCCGCAACTTCGATCTCAACGACATTCTCCGTCAGTTCGGTTTTGGCGGCGGGTTTCGCAATGCAGGAGGATTTAACGCCGGCAACTTCCGTTCAACCGGCGGCGGATCTTTTGACAATATTTTCGGACAGACAGGGGCGCGCGGCGGTTGCGGCGGCGGGTGCGGACCGCAACAGACGCCAGGCAACGATCTGACCTATGAGATGACCGTCACCCTGGAGGATGTCCTGCATGGAACAGAGAAGACGGTCAGCCTGCGCCAGAACGGGCAGACGCAGAACGTCTCGGTGAAGATTCCCAAGGGGATTGAGGACGGCAAGCGGTTGCGTTTGAGCGGCAAAGGAGCGCCTTCGTCCTCCGGCGGCCCGGCCGGCGATCTCTATCTGAAGGTGCATGTTGCCGAGCACCCGGTGTTTCAGCGGGCGGAGGACGATCTGGTGGTGGAGCACCGCATTCCTTTCAGCGAAACCTGCCTCGGCGCCGCCATCGAAGTCGCCACCTTGGACGGCAAAAAATTCAACGTCAAGGTGCCCGCAGGCGTCCAGCAGGAGGCCAAGCTCCGCATCAAGGGACACGGGCTGCCGGCTGGTCCCATCGGACATCGCGGCGATTTGTTGGTGAAGATTGCGGTCCGGATTCCTAAAACCCTCACTCCTGAGCAGGAAGAGGCGGTCAAGGCCTTGGCGGCGGTGGGGTTGTGAGCCTGGGCTGATGGGCGCGTTGCGGACGCTGCCCCGGGCCTGAGAAGGCGTCGCGCAGACGTTTTTACATCAGGTGGTGTGCAACGAAGAAACGCGCCGTGCAGCGCGTTTCTTCGTTGGTGTTTTCGGCAATCAACATCCTTCCAGTTTCTTTTTTTCCTTGCCGCCGGCTTCCGGGGCCGCTGGTTGCACGGCACCGGCCGCATCCTTGGTGGTCTGGTTTGCCTCTGTCTCCGTCTGAGCCGCCTTGCGAGCCTCTGCAAGCGGTTTCTGCACGGCCTGCGCCGCATCTTGGCCGAGTTGCTGTTGCACGGTCGGTGTTTTTTTCTCCTGTTTTTTCTCTTGATCTCCCGAACATCCCCAAAGCGTCAGTGAGCAGAGAGCCAAGCCCGTGAAGGCAACGACGATTTTTTTTGCGCGCATATCCTGTGTGTCTCCTGTGGTTAAAATAGTGCTTTGATGGAATCGCCCAAACGCCTGATCCCCTCGACAATGGTCGGCTCGTCCGAGCAGGAGAAATTGAGGCGCAGGGTGTTGCTGTCCTTGCGGTCCACGTAAAAAGGCGTGCCCGGCACAAAGGCCACCTTCTTTTGGATGGCCGCCTCAAAGAGCGCCATGGACGAGGCCCCCTCGGGCAGGGTCACCCACAGAAACATGCCGCCCTCCGGGTTGGTGTGTTGCACACCGGCCGGGAAAAAATCCTTGATGGCGCCGATCATGGCCTCTTTCTGTTTGCCGTACTGGCGGATGATGGCGGCGATGTGCGCATCGAGATCGTTGTCGCAGAGGTATCGATGGAGGATGCGCTGGGCCAGATAATCGGTGTGCAGATCCGAGGCCTGCTTGGCGATCACCAGTTTGTCCATGATCAGCGGCGGCGCAACCAGCCAGCCCAGCCGCATTGCCGGGGCCACGGTCTTTGAGAACGAACCAAGCAGGACCGTGTTGGCCGGCAGGAGGTGCTTGAAGGAAATCTTGCGGCTCCCGGAAAAACGCAAATCGCCGTAGGGATCGTCTTGAATGATCAGGCAGGAACTGCCGCGCAGCAGATCAGCCACCGCCCGCCGGTTGTCGTCGCTGTAGCTGACGCCGCTGGGATTCTGGAAGTTGGTCACCGTGTAGAGCAGTTTCGGCTGCCGCTCGCTCAGGACCCGACCAAGCGCGGCTGTGTCCATGCCGCCCTCGCTCACCGGAACCGGATGAAAGCGGGGTCGATACATGGCAAAGGCCTGGATGGCCCCGAGGTAGCCGGGTTCCTCGATGATCAGGTCGTCGCCCTCGTTGAGAAAGGTTTTTCCCAGCAAATCCAGCCCTTGCTGCGAACCGGTGGTGATCAGGATGTCCTCCACCGGAATCTCCAACCCTTCCTGTTTGCGGTAGCGGTCGGCGATGAACTGACGCAGGCCCAGGTACCCCTCGGAGTTGGCGTACTGGAGGATCTCGGCGCCGGCCTCTTCAAAGACGTCAAAGGCGGCCTTTTGCAGGGCCTTGACCGGGAAGAAGAGCCGGTTGGGCAGGCCGCCGGCAAAGGAGATGATCGAGGAATCGATGGTGACTTTGAGGATTTCCCGGATAAAGGACTTGGGCACGTCGGTGATTCTGTCGGAGAATGCGTTTTCCATGGGATTGTCTCTTGGGCCTCGGGAAGAGGTTGCGTCGATGGATTGAACAAGGCGAGAGGAGGGCGCGGCCTCGAAGGATAGCAAGGCCGCGCCGCAAAGAAAGGTTGCGCCGGCGTCTACAGCCCGGCGATAAACGGTCCCACCGCTTCAGGCCCTTGGGCGTCGACCAGTTTGATCGTGGCGGTGCCGATCACCGCCATATCGGCCTTGCCGACCAACAGGGCCACATCGGCGCGGTTGCTGATGCCAAATCCCACCGCCAGCGGCAGGTCGGTGGCTCTGCGACAGCGGGCCAGGTAGTGATCGAGGTTGTCGTCAAAGGTGGTCTGCTGGCCGGTGACCCCGCGTCGGGCCACGCAGTAGACAAAGCCCGCGCCCTCGGCCGCCACCTCCCGCATCCGTTCCTCGGACGAGGTGGGGGTGAAAAACTGCACCGGCGCCAAGCCTAGAGCCTTGCTGGTTGCCAGATAGGTCTGCCCTTCTTCGGGCGGCAGGTCGGGCACGATGGTTCCGCAAAAACCAATGTCCTTGGTCCGGCGGAGAAAGGCTTCCTCGCCGTATTTGAAAACAATGTTGTAATAGGTCATGAAAAGAAAGCGGACCGCCGGGTAGTGCGCCGCCATCTCCTGGCCAAACATAAAGCACTCCTCCACGCTGATGCCGTTTTTCAGGCTCTGCTGGCTGGCCTTGAGGATCACCGGGCCGTCGGCAATGGGCTCGGAGAAGGGAATTTGCAGTTCAATGCAGTCCACGCCGTTGGCCGCCATCTGCCGGATCACCTCGCGGTTGACCGCAAGCGAGGGGTAGCCCAGCACCAGATGGGTCATCAGCAGGATGGGTTTGCTGTTCAGTCGATTTTTCAGTTCTTGTTCCAGATTGCTGCTCACGTCACACCTCTGTTCCACACGGTCCGGCTCGCAACAGCGGGCCTGCCGACATGCTTATCTGTATGCTTCCGCCCGTTTGACGATGAATTCTTTCCAGGAAGGATCGTCAAAGGCGTGGGCGATGGTGAAGATGTCCTTGTCGCCGCGCCCGGACATGTTGATGATGATCGCCTGGTCCTTGCGCATGGTCGGGGCTTCCTTGATGGCCTGGACAAAGGCGTGCGAGGATTCCATGGCCGGAATCAGTCCCTCGGTGCGCATGGCCAGGCTCAGGGCCTCAATCACTTCGCGGTCGGTGGCGGATGCAAAGCGCACCCGGCCTTTTTCGCCGAGATCGGCCAGGATCGGCGAGACGCCGACGTAGTCCAGCCCGGCGGCGATGGAGTGGGTGTCGAGCATCTGCCCTTCGGCGCTCTGCAGGAATCTGGTTTTGTACCCCTGGGCTACGCCGGGGGTGGCGCCGCTGCCTTCAACCATGCGCGAGGCGTGCTTGCCGGTGTCGATTCCCAGCCCTCCGGCCTCCACGCCTATCAATTCCACGCCCGGTTCGTCCAGGAAGCCCTGAAAGATGCCCATGGCGTTGGAGCCGCCGCCGACGCAGGCGTACACCCGGTCGGGCATGCGGCCGTGCTGGGCCAGAATCTGGCGGTGCGCCTCGATGCCGATAATCGATTGGAACCAAGCCACCATCTCCGGAAAGGGGTGCGGACCGCAGACCGTGCCGATGACGTAGTGGGTGTCGTCCATGGAACTCACCCAGTCGCGGAAGGCCTCGTTCATGGCGTCCTTGAGGGTGCGGGAGCCGTCGGTCACTGGAACCACCGTTGCTCCGAGCTTCTCCATCCAGAAGACGTTGGGCCGCTGGCGGGCCACATCTTCCTCGCCCATGTAGATGGTGCAGCTCAAGCCAAATCGGGCCGCCATGGTGGCGGTGGCAACGCCGTGCTGGCCGGCGCCGGTTTCAGCGATCACCCGCTTCTTGCCCATGCGTCTGACCAAGAGGCCCTGGCCCATGACGTTGTTGGCCTTGTGGGCCCCGGTGTGGTTGAGGTCTTCGCGTTTGATATAAATTTTGGCCCCGCCGAGATGACGGGTGAGATTCTCCGCGTAGGTCAGCGGGGTGGGCCTGCAGGAATAGTTGCCCATCAGCTCGACGTACTCCTGCCAGAACGAGGCGTCGGCGCGGGCCGCTTCATAGGCCCGGTTCAAATCGGCAAAGGTCGCCTGGAGGACTTCCGGTATGAAAGCCCCGCCCCACTGTCCGTAATATCCTTTTTTCATTGCTGTTCTGTCCGTAGGTTAATCCTGACGCGGCCGATCTGTCCGGCGCCTGATGGTTGGTCTTGCTGCGGTAGGCCAACCCGCATGTTGTAGCACGTCGTCGGCCATTCTTCAGTCCTTTTCTGCGGACCGGCCGGGAAAATTCGGCTCACTTCAATTGACGGCGGCAGGCGACGGCAAAATCTTCGGGATAGTGGCCCAGAATGGAGCGCCCCTGCGCCTCGCTGAAGCCGCCCATGGACCAGGGCAGTTTGGGCAGAAAGGCGTAGAGAAGCCGTTGACCGTTGTTCACTCCGATCCGTTTGGAATATTCGATCGAGGTCACCATCGCGGCGCCCAGTCCCGCAAGAACCTGTTGCGCCTTGAGGATGCCGGCGTCGAGCGAGCGCCGGACCGCCGCGTCCGCCTCAAACACGTTGCCCACCGGCGCGTCGCCGCAGTTGGCGGTGGCCATCAGCTGCAGTTCCCACTGCGACGTCTGCGCCTTGGGTACAAAGAGCAGCGCGTTGGCGTCCTGCCAGACAATCAGCGACTGTTCGCCCAGCTCCCCGTCGGTGCGGGTGTTGCTCACGATGGCTCTCAGGTAATCGTCAAAAAAATCCGAGTGATAATCCAGGCGATAGCGCTCGGCCACATCCGCCGCCAGGCCGCCGCAGCAGTAGGCGGGAGCCTGGCCGCCGGTTGTGTCGTCCACCCATTGCGGGGCCATGGCGTACTGCTGATGGATCATTTGATGCGAGGCGTGCAGCCGGTATCCGGACCCGGAAAAATCGTAGCCAAAATTCCAGCCCCAGAGAGTGGCCAACGCTTCCACAGTCGTGTCCTGGCGCGTCAGTGCAGCGTGAATGCGCAATCGGAGGTCTTCCAGTTCCTCCGGCGTCAACTGTCGCCTGCGAATGTCCGGGGCTATGCCCAGTTTCGCGGCCACAGTGCAATACATTCGTTGATAATAGAGATGCCGCAACCCGGTCATGTCGGCCGGGGTGAGGTCGGCAATGCGGTAGCGGATGCAGGTGTGGGCGAAATTAGCGGCAAAATGTCCCCAAGGGATGTAGGAGTTGCCGCGCAGATATTCAAAGATTTCAGCGCCGTCCTGGCGATAATCGCCGACGATTTCGCTGTCGCCTTGCACGCCGGGCCGAAGCACCATCACGATCTTGTACGGGTCGGGCAGATGGGGGTTGTTGGCAATGGTCTCGAACAGTTCAAAATCATCAATCAGTGCCTGGCGGCGGCCGTTGTGTTTACGGTAACGCAAGCCCACGGGCGCGCCCAGGTCATCAAAGAGCATGCTGCAGCAGGACTGGGCCAGCCAGACCAGTTCTTCCGAGTCGGTCGAGGTCGCCGCCAATGCATAGCGCAGGGGCATGGGCAACTGGGTGATGATCATCTGAGCGCCCGCGCCTTGCCCCTGTGCGCCGAGCAGCGACCGCAGGCTGACGGCCTCGGGAGCGGGCATGGCGATTAGTCCGGGGTTGGCGGCGCGGGCGCTGGCCCAGCCGGAATCAATATAAGTGCAACCGCGAAAGGGCAGGGGGTTAAGAATCTCGTAAATGGGGCGCGCCTGGGCAACGGTTACGTCGTGATCGGGAAAATTGGTTTGGTTGTCGACGGCGGCGTCGTTGGGCAGGAAACCAAGCGTGCAGCGATGGTCCTGGGCGCGCAAATTGGTTACGTAATAGGACGGCGCATGTTTACCGACCCGGAAACGGCCTTCCGGGGTCACTGAGGTGTGCAGCATACGATTTTCTCCTGTGGTAAACGCGGCAAGCGTTGGCGGCGGGATATTGGCCGGCTCCAGGATTCGCTTGTTTCCATGGTCCATTTCGAGCATAATACGAAGCAGTCGAGAAAGGAAAATAGCACTCGCGCCGCTTTTTGTAAATTGTTCCAGGAGTTTTCCATGGGCTTCCCCAAAATCAGTTTCCGTGTTTGCGAGACCAGGCACTGCCCCCTCTTCCGTTACGGCGACGTGTTTCAGATTTCCGGCATTGCCATCAATATGGAGAGCAATGGAGAAAATTCCTTCATCAACACCACCATGGTTCACTCGCCGCCCCACCGCGGCGCCTGCAAAATTCTCAACGCGGATCTGACCAAAATCATTATCGAATACGAACGGGCCGATCAGATTCCCGACTGCATGATTTCGTGCAGCGGCTGCACGGGTTCAATCCGTTTGGAACATTTTCGCCACATGGTTGCCGCGCCGGAATTTGACGGGGTTGACGATCAATTGGGCGGCATCCTGCACTTGTTGGGCAATTTTTCTTTTTTCAAGAGCATCGACCACCACAACCTGAACAGCGTGGTCAAGTATTTCAAGGTGCGGACGTGCAAGAAAAATGAGTTTATCCTTCGCAAGGGCGACGCCGGCGGTTTTTTCTACGTTGTTGTCTCGGGCCAGGTCGACATTTTGAATGACGCCGGCATCCCCATATCCAGCTTGAAAGCCGGCGAGGTCTTCGGCGAAATGAGCCTGATTTGCGAAGAAAACGTCGGCGCCACGGTGCAGGCCAATTGCGAATGCCAGCTGCTCTACATCGGCCACAATCACCTCAAGGCAATTTTGCAGAAGCACCCGGCCCTGCAGAACTATTTCACTCGCCTGCTGGCCAAGCGCCTGACCGATTCAAACCGGGTCCGGTCCGATGATTACGCCTCGGGCATGATCGGCAAACTCGAGGAAATTCCCCCGGAGGCGCTGTTTCAAACTCTCAACGCCAACCACAAAACCGGCATTCTCACCATTACCCAGCTGCTAAAAGGAACCGCCAGATTTTCTCTGCGACAGGGCGCGCTGATCAAGGCCACCTACGCCGGTGCCAAGAACGAGGCCGCCTTCTACGAAGTGTTGCGCGAGAAACACGGCCGGTTCAAATTCACACCAGGTCTTCCTCCTGAAGATTTCGACGTCCCTGAAATCGGCTATTTCATGAAACTGCTCATGGAAGGGCTGCAGCGCATTGACGAGCGGCCGACGCCCCTTGTCAACTGACCAGATTTTCTCCCGCTCTATCGGCTGCAGCTATGTCGGCTAAGCTATGCCGGCGGCTGCATTTCCACGGTTTGTTGATGCTTATTTTAGCGCGGTTGCGTTTTGGCGCCAAGTGATGGGTTTGGTTGAGCGAAAACGGTGAAGCCCAGGATTGCCCCTCCGGCTCCACGGAGGACCAAGGGCGGCGTTTCTTGATTGCCTTGCCCGAGAAGGCCTAAATCATCTCTAGGAATGCACAATATGTTTATGCAAAGTGTGCGTATTGCGGCTGGACGACTTGTATTTTGCGCCCCTTGGCGTATCTGCCGACCATAATTTCACAGCGTTTCAAAAAGTCCCGCTCTTTTTCCCCCAAGGGTTGTTTTGACCCGAATATATTTTGCACAATTCGCCTACTTTTCCAGGTGGGCGTTGCTGCGACCTACCGAAAATGCTTGGAATTACAAGGCCCTTTTTTTTCTTGACAGAAAAGACGGCAGGCTGGTAATGAATGACCGTTCAGTTTGATTTTTTCAAATCTGAATATGGTTTCATTGGCGTATCAACGGTTTTACTCTTTTTAACTCTCATTCAGGAATGGTAATTATGTCGTGGTTCATTCAAACTTGTCGATCATCGTTGGGCAAAAAGTACATCATGGCTTTTACTGGGTTTATGTTGGGCGGGTTTTTGCTCGTGCACACCATAGGCAACAGTACAATTTTCTGGGGGAGAAGCGCGTTTAATGCCTACGCGCATCATCTTCACTCTCTAGGCATTTTTGTACCTATCTTTGAAATCGGTCTGTATTCCATCTTTTTCTTGCACGTTATCACCGGAATTATCCTTTTCCTTGAAAACCGCAAGGCAAGAGGCAGCAAATACGCTGTTGAAACCAGCGCCGGTGGCCGCACCTTGGGCTCCAAAACCATGCCCTACACCGGCATTGCTATTTTTGTATTCATCCTGATCCATCTTGCCAATTTCCATTTTGTTGAAAAAACCGAGGTTAAGACGATTTCTGATTTCGTCACCGAGGTTCTGAACAACCCCTTCTTTACCCTTATTTACGGAGCAGGTATTTGTCTCCTTTTCGTCCATGTAAGCCATGGCTTTTGGTCGTTGCTTCAGACCTATGGAATCAGCCATCCCAAATATGACAACCCGTTGCGCATTGTGACTTGGGCGCTTGCAGGTCTCATGGGCGGGGTGTTCATTCTGATTACATTCCTTATGGTCATCTCTCAGAATCAATTGCTCTAATTACAGTACAGTTCGACAAGAGACGCTAGAAGATTCTTCAAAGATATTCAGCTTATGACGGATCTTCTTAACAAGCTTTATTCCTATTCACCTACAGCGAAAAGAAAAGACTATGCAGCTTGATTCAAAAATACCTGAAGGACCTCTGGCAGAAAAATGGGATAAGTGCCGTTTTTCCAACAAACTCGTCAACCCTGCTAACAAACGGAAATACGAAGTCATTATCGTAGGCACCGGTTTGGCGGGCGCTTCTGCAGCCGCTACCTTGGGAGAGCTGGGATACAACGTCAAATCGTTCTGCATCCAGGACAGCCCTCGCCGCGCGCACTCCATCGCAGCCCAGGGCGGCATCAACGCCGCTAAGAATTACCAGAACGACGGCGACTCCATCTTCCGCCTGTTCTACGACACCGTCAAAGGCGGCGACTTCCGTGCCCGCGAGGCCAACGTCTATCGCTTGGCCCAGGTTGCCAACAACATTATCGATCAATGTGTGGCTCAGGGCGTGCCCTTTGCCCGTGAATACGGCGGAACCCTGGCCAACCGTTCGTTCGGCGGCGCCCAGGTTTCGCGTACTTTTTATGCGCGCGGCCAGACGGGTCAGCAGTTGCTGCTTGGCGCTTACACCGCCATGATGCGCCAGGTCGGCGCCGGCAAGGTGAAAATGTACACCCGCCGTGAGATGATGGATCTGGTTGTGGTTGACGGCGTTGCCAAGGGCATCATCTGTCGCAATCTGGTGACCGGCGAGATCGAAAAATACTCCGCGCATGCGGTTGTGCTCGCGACAGGCGGTTACGGCAACGTGTACTTCTTGTCCACCAACGCCATGGCTTCCAACGTCACCGCAGCATGGCGCGCCTACAAGCGCGGCGCTGGTTTCGCCAATCCGTGTTTTGTTCAGATTCACCCGACCTGTATCCCGGTGCACGGCGACTTCCAGTCCAAACTGACCCTCATGAGCGAGAGCCTGCGCAACGACGGTCGCGTTTGGGTTCCGAAGAAAGTCGGCGACACCAGAAAGGCAGCCGACATTCCAGTCGAAGAGCGCGATTACTATCTTGAGCGCAAATATCCGTCGTTCGGCAACCTGGTGCCCCGCGACGTTGCCTCCCGCAACGCAAAAGAAGCCTGCGACGAGGGCAGGGGCGTCGGCGAGACCAAACTCGGCGTCTACCTTGACTTCTCCGACGCTATTAAGCGCGACGGTCTGGATGTGATCATGCGGAAGTACGGCAACCTCTTTCACATGTACCAGAAGATCACTGACAGCGATCCGACCAAAGAGCCGATGATGATCTATCCTGCGATCCATTACACCATGGGTGGATTGTGGGTAGATTATAATCTGATGACCACCGTCCCTGGTCTGTACGCTACCGGCGAGTGCAACTTCTCTGATCACGGCGCCAACCGTCTGGGCGCATCGGCGTTGATGCAGGGCTTGGCCGACGGCTATTTTGTTCTGCCCTACACCATCGGCAATTACCTGGCCACGGTTCCGCCGGTGCCGACCAACACCGACCACCCGGCCTTTGAGGCTGCCGCCAACGAGGTTCGCGAGCAAACCGCCAAGCTGTTGAAAAACACCAAGAGTGGCAAGGGCGGACAGACCGTCGACCACTTCCACAAAGAGCTCGGCAAGGTCATGTGGGACAACTGCGGTATGGCCCGTAATAAGGCCGGTCTCGAGTTGGCTCTCAAGCGGATTCCTGAAATTCGCGCAGAGTTTTGGGAGAATGTTGTGGTGCCCGGTTCTGGCCAGGAACTCAACCAGTCGCTGGAGCGGGCCGGACGTGTTGCTGACTTCCTTGAATTTGGCGAGTTGCTGGCGCTTGACGCCCTCAATCGTGCTGAATCCTGCGGCGGTCACTTCAGAGAAGAAAGCCAGACAGAGGAAAATGAAGCCAAGCGTGACGATGCAAATTTCAGCTACGCCGCGGTTTGGGAGTACAAGGGCCCGGGCACTGCCCCTGAGTTGCACAAAGAGCAGCTGGTCTTTGAAAACGTTACACCTTCGCAGCGCAGTTATAAGTAACGCACATCTGTACTCTTGTATAAACTGATTCATCACTGAAGTTTAAAATACAACGCAGAAGAAAGCTTATGTCATCGAAATCGATAAATATAATAGTAAAAATCTGGCGACAGAATGGTCCTCTGGCTAAAGGCGCTTTTGAGGAGCATGCTCTCAAGGACATCAGCACCGACAGTTCCTTCCTGGAAATGATTGACGTGTTGAATGAATGGCTCACCATCAAAGGGCAGGAGCCCATTGCGTTTGACCACGATTGCCGCGAAGGCATCTGCGGTATGTGCGGCGCAGTTGTTAATGGAACGGCTCACGGGCCGGACAAAGAAACAACCCTGTGTCAGCTGCACATGCGTCGCTTCAAAAACGGCGACACCATCGTGATCGAACCGTTCCGCTCTCAAGGATTCCCGGTCGTCAAAGACCTGATTGTTGACCGCTCTGCCCTTGACCGCATCATTGCGGCCGGTGGGTATGTTTCCGTCAACACGGGTTCCCCGCAGGACGGCAACAACATCCTGATTCCGCAGCATGTGGCCGAGCAGGCCATGGACGCTGCGGCGTGCATCGGTTGCGGCGCTTGCGCGGCAGCCTGCCCGAACGGCACCCCGATGTTGTTCCTTGGCGCTAAAGTGTCGCAGTTTGCACTGCTGCCCCAGGGTGAGCCGGAAGCCAAAAAACGGGCCATTTCCATGGTCCTGCAGATGGACAAGGAAGGGTTCGGCAACTGCGGCAACGAGCGCGAGTGTGAGAATGTATGTCCGAAGGGCATCACCATCCGCAATATTGCTCGTTTGAACAGAGAATTCCTGAAGGCGTCTTTCACCATTGATCATTGATGGTTGATCGCTGATCTTTTCCAAATCTGTTGTTTTAGAAGGACTGTCGCCTTGAAATTTGGCGACAGTCCTTTTTTTATTTTAACCCGGAGTTGTTTCGTCGGATAATTTTTGCAGAGGCCTTGTCGCCGCATTGTTTTTTTGCATGGTTGCTGGCGCTGGTTTTTCATTCCTGCAGTATTGGCGAAATGTTGCACGATGATACATCGTGGCGCCAATGTTTTTCTTCCAATAACGGAAACCCTCCCGAAATAGCTTGTCTCGCAACGATTTGCATTTGGTCGCGAGCATTTCTGCTTGGTCTTTATTTTGCGATAGTTTAAAGTGCGCTGGTTTCAAGTCGTTGTTTCCGTGGCATGGGTTTAAGCTGCAGATGCGTACGGGGGCAAGGTTAATCCATTAACGCAAGGGGGATGTATGATGTTAGGAAAGATGACCAAGACATTGGCTACGCTGGCGGTTGCTTCACTCTTTTTTGCCGGCGCTGCGCTGGCGGAGCCCATCGTGATCAAATTCAGCCATGTAGTGGCAGTCGACACGCCCAAGGGCTTAGCGGCCGACTTTTTCAAGAAGCGCGCCGAGGAGTTGACCAAAGGCCAGGTGAAGGTGGAAGTGTACCCCAACAGCCAACTCTACAAGGACAAGGAAGAGATGGAGGCCCTGCAGCTTGGCGCTGTCCAGATGCTCGCTCCGTCATTGGCCAAGTTCGGCCCGCTAGGCGTCAAGGAATTTGAATTGTTTGACCTGCCCTATATCTTCAACGACTATGCAGCGCTACACACCGTCACCAAAGGCGCGGTTGGCCAGCAGCTGTTCGCCAAGCTTGAGCCCAAGGGCATCAAGGGGCTTGCCTATTGGGACAATGGATTTAAATCTTTTTCCGCAAACACTCCCATCAAAACCCCTGCTGATCTGAAGGGGAAAAAGCTTCGCATCCAATCCTCCAAAGTGTTGGAAGCGCAAATGAAAGCCTTGAAAGCCATTCCCCAGACCATGGCCTTCTCAGAAGTATACCAAGCCTTGCAGACGGGCGTTGTTGACGGCACAGAGAATCCCATTTCCAATTTCTACACCCAGAAAATGCACGAAGTGCAGAAATATCTGGCGGTTTCCGATCATGGCTACCTGGGCTACGCCGTTATCGTCAATAAAAAATTCTGGGACGGCCTGCCGGCTGAGCTTCGCGGCCAGCTTGAGACTGCCATGATCGAGGCCACTGATTACGCCAACAAAATTGCAAAAGAGAAAAACGATCAAGATCTTGAGGCTGTTCGTAAATCAGGCAAGACCGAAGTTACGGTGTTAAACGCCGCCGAACGCGCCGAATTCAAAAAAGCATTGGTTCCGGTACATGAAGAGATGGAAAGCCGGATCGGTAAAGACATCCTTGAGGCTACCTACAAGGCCACTGGCTTTACCAAATAAGAGCAACCGGCAGCAGCGTCACGAGGGGCGGATTTGCAAATAATCCGCCCCCTTTTTCGTTTGGAGGATACGGTACCAATGAAATTTCTTAATCATCTTGAGGAATGGTTCATTACATTCCTCATGGGGGGGGCAACCGGCATTATTTTTCTGGCCGTTGTTCACCGCTATGCAGCCGGTCTGCCCATTCCTCTTGTTCAGGACTGGTTGTTGGACCTTAATTTTAGTTGGGCGCAGGAATTGTGCATTATCATGTTTGTCTGGATGGCCAAATTCGGTGCCGCCTATGGCGTTCGCACCGGCATTCATGTGGGCGTTGACGTCCTGATCAACAGCCTCAACAAACGCACCCGCTCCAAATTTGTCATCTTCGGCCTGCTCGCCGGAGCCTTGTTCACCGCTATTGTCGGCACCTTGGGCGCGCGGTTCGTTTGGGAAAACGGCATGCACTATTCGGTGTTTTCCTTACTGGGGCTGACCATGGGCGATCTGTATCAAGGGCCGACCACCCCTGACCTTGAATGGCCGACCTGGATCGTCTACAGCGCCGTGCCCCTTGGTTCGTCGTTGATGTGTTTTCGTTTTTTGCAAGTAACGGTGCAATTCATCAAAACCGGCGACCTGCCGCACCATGATCACGGCCATGTCGACGGCGTGGTGGAAGAAAAACTGCCGATTGACGGCGGCCCAACCGCAGGCAGTCGCAAGGAGGCCCAAGCATGAGTGCAGCAGTCATTTTTGGCATCCTTCTGGCGTTAATGCTGACCGGTATGCCGATTTCCATTTCGCTGGGTTTAACCGTTCTCTCCTTTCTCTTTACCATGACCCAGGTGCCGCTGGAATCCGTGGCCCTGAAGCTGTTCACCGGCATTGAAAAGTTCGAGATCATGGCCATCCCCTTTTTCATTCTTGCCGGCAATTTTCTTACCCACGGCGGCGTGGCTCGGCGAATGATCAATTTCGCCACCTCCATGGTCGGCCATTGGTACGGCGGCCTCGCCTTGTCCGGCGTTATGGCTTGCGCCCTTTTTGCCGCAGTTTCCGGTTCCTCGCCGGCCACGGTTGTCGCCATCGGCTCCATTTTGCTCCCTGGCATGGTCAAGGCCGGATTTCCAATGCGATTTGGCGCCGGCGTTATCACCACCTCCGGGGCCTTGGGCATTTTGATTCCGCCTTCGATCGTCATGGTGATGTATTCCGTGGCCACCAACACCTCGGTGGGGGCCCTGTTCATGGCCGGCGTTGTTCCCGGCCTGATGCTGGCCACCATGCTCGGCGGCGTCACCTGGTATCGCGCCCGCAAATACAACTATCCTCGCCAGCCCAAGGCCTCCTGGGCAACGCGATTGCGGACCTTTCGCGAATCCTTTTGGGGACTGTTCCTGATTGTCGTCGTTATGGGCGGCATCTACACCGGAACCTTCACGCCCACTGAAGCCGCCGCCATGAGCGCGGTCTATGCCTGTTTTGTGGCCGTGTTCGTCTACAAGGACCTGGGCGTCAAGGACATTCCCAGGGTGTTGCTCAACTCGGCCAACATGTCGGCGATGTTGCTGTACATCATCACCAATGCGGTCATGTTTTCTTTCATTCTCACCAATGAGAACATCCCGCAAATCCTGGCCAGTTGGATGCTTGCCAAGGGATTGGGCGAAATCGCCTTTTTGCTGGCGGTCAACATCCTGCTGCTGGCCGCCGGCAACTTCATGGAACCCTCGTCCATCATGCTGATTTTTGCACCGATCCTGTTCCCTGTAGCGATACAGCTCGGCATTGATCCGGTGCATTTCGGCATCATGATGACGGTCAATATGGAGGTGGGCATGTGCCATCCGCCGGTAGGCCTGAATCTGTACGTGGCTTCGGGCATCACCAAGATGGGCATCACCGAACTCACGGTGGCGGTCTGGCCTTGGCTGCTGACCATGCTGATCTTCCTGGCGGTGGTCACCTACTGGCCGCCACTGTCGATCTGGTTGCCGCGCATGTTAGGGATGATGTAGCCTGTTGTTTGTTGGCAGTTCTCCGGGCGTCGTCATTCAGCGAGTGACGGCGCCTTGTTTTTTTCACTGTGTTCGCTATCCGTGGAGTGCAGCCATGCCGTCTAACACCTTTGTTGCAACGCCCAAGCAACTTGCCGAGGCCTTGGGCATTCCCCGGGAACCGCTTGAAACGGTGCATGCCGTTTATCCCCTGAGAATCAGCCGCTATTACCTTGATTTGATCAAGAAAACAGGGCTTCCGCTGTGGAAGCAAGCAGTCCCCGACGCCCTTGAACTGGAAGACGAAAGTGGTTTGGTTGATCCCCTTGACGAAGAAAATCTTAGCCCTGTGCCCTGCTTGGTGCATAAGTACCCGGACCGCGCCCTGTTTCTCGTCTGCAGCGAATGCGCCATGTATTGCCGGTTTTGCACTCGCAAGCGCAAGGTGGGCAAAGCGGACATGGTCGTCAACGACGCCACCATTGCCGCCGGCCTAGCCTATCTGCAACGCACCCCGACCATTTCCGACGTGTTGGTGTCCGGCGGCGATCCATTCATGCTGCCGATTGCACGCCTGGACCAAATTTTAACGTCCTTGCGGGCTATCCCCTCCATCGCCACGATTCGCATCGGCACCAGGGTTCCCTGCACCCTGCCCAGCCGCGTAACTGCCCGGTTGGCTGCAATGCTAAAGAAGCATCACCCTTTATACATCAATACCCATTTCAATCATCCCGCTGAAATCACGCCGGAAGCGGAACGGGCCTGCGCGCGACTTGCTGACGCCGGCATTCCTTTGGGCTGTCAGACGGTGTTGTTGCGCGGCGTCAACGACACCCCGGAAATTATGCGGCAGTTAATGTATCGTCTGGTGCAGATTCGGGTCAAACCCTACTATCTTTTTCAAGCCGATTTGACGCGCGGCGCCGGCCATTTCAGGACCACCGTCGACACCGGCGTCGCGATTATGCGAAGCCTTATCGGGCATATTTCCGGCATGGCCGTGCCCACCTATGCGCTCGACGCCCCTGGCGGCGGCGGGAAAATTCCTCTGACCCCCAACTATATTGCCAAGTTGGGAGAAACTTTGGACTTCTCTACCTACAAGCAACTGCCGTGCTCCTATCCCAACACCATCCTCCCGTGACCCGTGAGTCTTTTTTCCGCTCCGCCCTTGGATGAACCAAGAAAACATTATATACTGCTGCATATCGTAGTTATCGAGGCATGCGTGATTTTGCACGCCGACTTGTTCTTCCTCCCGCTCCAGCCAAAGCATCAAACCCCATGAAGTGCACGTCGAGGTGTTCGCAATGACCAAGTCCCCGGAAATCGTCCTACAGGACGTACTTGCTTCCAAAGAGCTGCCGACCTTGCCCGTCATTGCGAGCAAACTGCTGGCGTTGACCGCCCGGGAAGAGACCACCCTCAACGACATCGCTGGACTCATCTCCCAGGACATGGCCTTATCGATTAAAGTCCTTCGCGTGGCTAATTCCTCTTTTTATAGTTTCCCACAACAGATATCCTCAATCAATCAGGCGGTTTCTATTCTCGGAATCAACGCGGTGCGCAGCTTGGTGCTCAGCTTTTCATTCCTCTCGATGGGGAAGAAACAAAAAAATTCTCTGTTTAATTTTGAGCTGTTCTGGGAACGCTCTTTAGTGGAGGCGGCCGGCGCGAAATTGATCCTTGAGCAGGTGTCCAGCAGCGATACGGAAGAGGCCTTCACCTGCGGCCTTTTGCAAAACATTGGTCAACTGGTCTTTGCCGCCACGCTGCGCAATGAGTACGATCAGGTTTTGCGCTCCTTGGGCTCCAATCCAGGCGACGCCGGCATCGACCGGGAAGAAAGGGAAAATCGGTTGGAGCAGGAGATGCTTGGCCTCACCCACACCGATATTGGGTATGAGGTGGCCAAGGTGTGGGGGCTTCCGGAAAATTTGCTGTTGCCGATCAAGTACCACCATCAACCGCAGGCCTATCAGGGCGCGAACATTCGCCTTAAACAGAATATTCGAGCCGCCTACCTCGCTGGTTTGCTCGCCAATATTTTTTATTCGGACACTCCTGAGCGATATCACAAACAATTTCGCAACGAGGCTAAGCAACTCCTTGGTCTCAAGGTGCTAGGCGTCAACACGGTCTTGAAGATGATCGACGTTGTCATTGATCAGTCGGCGCGATTTTTTGGTCTTAAAATCAATCCCGTCAAGTCGGTGGCAGAAATTCTGCAAGAGGCAAATCTTCGTCTCAGTCTGATCAACCTCTCGTATGAGGAAATGAATCGTGAATTGATTAAATCCAAGATGGAGTTGGAGAAGTTGACCGAGGAGTTGGCGCAAAAGAATCGGCTGCTCGAAAATCTTGCCAATATTGACGGTCTTACCGAAATCAACAATCACCGATTTTTTCAAAATTTTCTTGAATCTGAAATCAACCGCTCAATCCGCAACAATCGCACCCTTTCGTTATTATTAGCGGACATTGATTACTTTAAAAAATTTAATGATGCATATGGCCACCAAACTGGCGATTTTATACTGAAGGAGTTTTGCCGGGTGACGAAAGAGGTGATCAGGGAGTACGATCTCATAGCCCGCTATGGCGGCGAGGAGTTTGTTTTTGTCCTCCCTGAAACTGGACAGGACGAGGCCTTGGCCGTGGCTGAAAAATTGCGCAAAACCATCGAAGAGTACCCCTTTGACGACGGCGCCAACACCTACCACGTCACTATCAGCATCGGCGTGGCCAGTGCCCATCCGGCGGCCAGTGAATTTCAAAAGAATGATTTTATCGGGTTGGCCGATGCGGCCCTGTATGAAGCGAAGAATGGCGGCAGAAATCGCGTGGCGCTTTGTTCCTCTAAGAAGAAAAAGAAATGGTTCGCCTTTTAAGCGCCCCTGTTAACGGCGCCGCCATTGTTGCGTTTCCTGTTTGCCAACGGTTGTCCGTCCCGACTGTTCGCATTGCCCAATTTCCGTGGTTATGCTTCGTTGCATAAGGCTCGGCTAACCTCTGGACTCATTCTTCCCTCTCTTTTTGCAATCTGCAAGCATCGCGGGGGCCCCTCTTAGGGCATTGTACAACGTTTGCCAAAAAGCATGACAGTGGTTGTTTGGCTCCCTTCTTTTGCTCCCGCATTGTAATTTCTCCTCGACTTGCTTCACTGTCATAATCCTGTCAATTTGAGAAAATGGCACGGCTGTAACGTGCCATAGGGAGTTGCAGCCTCGGCGGCTGCGCACATCTATTTTTTTCGCTTTTGTCCAAAAATACGGTAAACAAAGACGGCTGAGCAGCTGATATGCCGATAAAGTGCATGTCTCTCGTTTTGCTCAGGCAAGCATTGCTCACTAACAACCACACACCCTTTGCCCCAGGAGGTTGCATGAAACCACGACGATCCAATTTGTCCGTTCCCGGTCATCTCAAGAAGATGCACGACAAGGCCTGCGAAAGCCAAGCTGATGTGATCATGCTCGATCTTGAAGACAGCGTTCCGGTTGAAGAGAAGATCAAGGCTCGTGAACAGGTCATTGATTCACTCCTTTCGCTGGATTGGCGGCGAAAAACCGTAACCGTCCGCATCAACTCGCTCGACACGCCCTTTGCCCACCGCGATCTCCTGGAAGTGGCGGAACGTGCGGGCCATGTGATTGACGCCGTTGTCATTCCCAAGGTGAATCACCCCGGCGACGTCTATTTTGCGGACCGGATGTTGAGTGGGATTGAAATGCAGGTCGGGACATCCAGCGCAATTGGCATTGAGGCCTCGATTGAGACCGCCGAGGGGTTGCTGCGCGCCACGGAGATTGTCCAGGCCAGTGATCGGGTGAAAACCCTAGTGTTCGGCATCGCCGATTATTCCGCCTCCATCGGCGCGCGTCTGGTTTCCATTTCCGGGCATGGTGAAAAAGAAGAGGAGTTGTATCCTGGTCACCGTTGGCACTTTGCCATTAGCAACATGGTGATGCACGCCAAAGCAGGCGGCGCGCTGGCCATTGACGCGCCTTATGGGAATTTTAAAGATTTAGACGGATTGCGTCGCTCCGCCGTGATGGCGTGTGCCCTTGGCTGCGACGGCAAATGGGCCATTCATCCCTCCCAGATTGAGGTCATTAACGAGGTGTTTACTCCCTCTAAAGAGGACATAGCCCTGGCGGCCAAGGTTATTGAGGCAAACAACCAAGCCAAAAGCGAAGGCAAAGGCGCCATCGCCGTTGAAGGCCGGATGGTTGATCAAGCGACGGTGCGCCTGGCCTCCAAACTCTGGGAGCAAGCCAAATATCTGCAATTGGTGTGAAAACGGATAGGGCTACTGTAACGATCTTCTCCGCGTTAGTTAGCGCATAAGAAAGGGGCGCGCCACAACAGTGGCGCGCCCCTTAGTGCTTAACGGTTACGAGAAGATTAACCGATTACTGCAAGGACGGTGTCTTTAGCTACCGAATCACCAGATCCGAAGCAAAGCGCCTTGACGGTGCCGTCGCACGGCGCGCCCAAGGAGTTTTCCATCTTCATGGCTTCAAGGATGACCACTGCGTCGCCAGCTTTAACACTGTCGCCAACATTGACAACGTTCTTGACGATCATGCCAGGCATCGGCGCCAGCAGCGGGGTGCCGCCTTCGACAACCGGAGCAGGAGCAGCAGCTGCAGCAGCGGCTTTAGGAGCGGCAGCAGCAGGGGCGGCAGCGGCCTTCGGAGCAGCGGCAGCAGCAGGAGCGGCAGCGCGAGGCGCGGCAGACACCATGGGCTGGAAGTCGCCGGTCGGGTCAACCTCAACGTTGAAGTACTCGTTGTCAACAAAGACGTTGAAGGTACGGACATTGGCGGATTTCTCCGGTGCTTCGGATTTCCGCTCAAAGAGCTTGCCGGCTTTGGCTTTGGCCACCAATTCGTCGCGTTTCTTAACGTCGTCGAGGGTGATGGGCATAACTTCAGGCGGAGCCGGGGTCTTGCCGTACTTCCACTCGAGGAACTTCTTACCGGTGACCGGGTAGATTGCATAGAGTACGAGATCGTCGATGTCTTTGGCCAAATCGCCAATCTCTTTCTTTGCCTTCTCCATTTCCGGCTCAAGAACCTCTGCCGGACGGCAGGTGATCGGGGTTTCGCCGCGGGCATAGCCCTTCAAAGCCTTCTTCTGCACTTCGGCGTTGATCGGTACAGCGGTTTTGCCGTAGAGGCCGTAGCACAGATCTTTTACCTGAGCGGTGATCATCTTGTAGCGCTCATCCGGGGTGTCGAACAATACGTTGTTGACGGTCTGGATGCCGACGATCTGGCTGGTCGGGGTGACCAACGGAATCTGGCCAAGATCTTTACGCACTTTCGGCAGCTCTTTGTAGACCTGATCGATCTTGTCAAGAGCGTCCATCTCGCGCAACTGGTTGACCAAGTTGGAAAGCATGCCGCCCGGGGTCTGGTGAAGCAGAACGTTGATGTCGATGATCGAGCACTTGGAGTCATCCATAAGGTGCTTGTACTTCGGCATAACTTCTTTTTCCAGAACCTCGTTGATCGCGAACAGCTTCTTGATGTCGAAGCCGGTGTCGCGATTGGTGCCAAGCAGCGACATGACCAACGGCTCAACGGCCGGATGCGCGGTGCGATAAGCATACGGGGTCATGCAGGTGTCGATGATGTCGCAACCAGCCTCAATGGCCTTGAGGTGACTCATCGGCGCCATGCCGGAGGTGAAGTGGCTGTGAAGATGGATCGGGGTCTTGGTGACTTCCTTGATGGCCTTGACAATTGCGTAGGCGTCATAAGGAGCAATCAAACCAGCCATATCCTTAATACAAATGGAATCGGCGCCCATGTCGTCAAGGGCTTTGGCTCTGTCGACATAGTACTTCAGATCATATACGTCGCCGCCCAAACGCGGTTCGGTCAGCGAGTAGCAGATACAACCCTGGAAGTGCTTGCCGCTCTTCTTGATCTGCTTAACAACGGTCTCGAAGTTGCGGTAGTCGTTGAGCGCGTCAAAGGTACGGAAAACGTCCATGCCGTTCTCGGCGGCGCGATCAACAAAGGCGGTGGCCAAATCGTCGGCGTAGTTGCGGTAGCCAACCAGATTCTGCGCACGCAGCAACATGGAGAAAGGGGTCTTTTTGATGTAGCGTTTCAGGGTGCGCAGGCGCTCCCATGGATCCTCATTGAGGAAGCGGTGCATGGTGTCAAAGGTGGCGCCGCCCCAGGTCTCAATGGCCCAGAAGCCGACTTCGTCCATCATTTCAGCTACAGGAATCATGTCCTCGGTCCGCCCGCGGGTGGCGAAAAGAGACTGATGGCCGTCACGAAGGCTCAAGTCCATAATCTTGACCGGATTTTCAGCTGCAGGCCGGTCGCTTGCGTAATTCATGGCGGTCATCTTTACTTGGTCGCTCATTGTCAATATCTCCTGTTGTACGTTGTCGTTAAACGTCTATTGGTAGGAAAAGCCTTAGAATGCTTTCAGCTGAATCAGCCGGCGGAAATTCATGATGTCCTGACGGCCGGCGATTGCCCATAAACTCGGCCCGGTCGCGGCGGGCTTGGCGGCAGCCAGCTGCGCCTGATAAGCGGCTTCCTCTTCCTGCTGCATATAGGCATTAACAGCTGCAAGGGCCGCAGCCATCTTTTTTTTCACATCTGCCATTATGTCGTCCTCTTCGTCTATTGGTCGGGAGCAAACAGTTCCAGGCCATTATGAAAATGCTTACAGCGGGATATTGCCGTGTTTCTTCATCGGGATGGTGTCGCGTTTCCCTTGAATCGACTCAAACGCGTTGATGATGCGGTACCGAGTTTCAGCAGGTTCAATAACGTCGTCGATATAACCGCGTTCTGCAGCGCAATAGGGATTGGAGAATTGTTCATTGTACTCCTTCTCTTTTTCCACCAGAAAGGCCTTGGGATCATCGGAGGCTTTGGCGCCCCTGGCGTGCAGGACTTCGACCGCGCCCTTGGACCCCATAACCGCGATTTCACCGGTCGGCCAGGAGTAGTTGATATCAGTTCGCAGGTGCTTGGACGACATAGCGCAGTAGGCGCCGCCGTAGGATTTACGGGTAATAATCGTTACCTTTGGCACCGTCGATTCAGCATAGGCATACAGCATCTTGGCGCCGTTGCGGATGACGCCGCCGAATTCTTGTGCGGTGCCGGGCAGGAAGCCTGGAACATCAACAAAAGTCAGGACCGGGATGTTGAAGCAGTCACAGAAGCGGATGAAGCGGGCACCCTTGATCGAGGAATCGATGTCGAGAACGCCGGCATAGTAGGACGGCTGGTTGGCGACAATACCGATTGCCTTGCCACCGTAACGGGCAAAACCGATGACGATGTTCGGAGCGAAATTCTTCTTGATTTCAAAGAACACGCCGTTGTCTGCCGTCTCGGTGATGACCTTCTTCATGTCATAGGCGGCGTTGGGATTATCCGGGATGATCTCATTGAGCAGTGCAGATTTCCGGGTAATCGGATCGTCGCAGGGAGCGTCAGGAGGATTCTCCATGTTGTTCTGCGGCAGATAGCTCATCAGATCCTTGATGTACTGAATGGCGTCGTCCTCGTTCTCGGCAGCATAGTCGGTGACGCCGGACTTGGTGGTATGCATGGACGCACCACCCAACTGCTCGGTGGTGACGTCCTCGTTCAACACCGTTTTAACGACCTTGGGACCGGTCAGGAACATGTAGGACTGGATCTTGACCTGGATAATAAAGTCGGTCAAGGCAGGGGAGTACACGGCGCCACCGGCGCAGGGTCCGAAAACACCGGAAATTTGGGGAACAACACCGGAAGACAAGACGTTGCGGGTAAAGATTTCGGTATATCCGGCAAGGGCTTCGATGCCCTCTTGGATGCGCGCGCCGCCGGAATCGTTGAGTCCGATGACCGGCATGCCGTTTTTCATGCCCAGGTCCATCACTTTGCAGATCTTTTCAGCAAGCGTGCCGGAAAGCGATCCAGCCAGTACCGAGAAATCCTGAGCGTACAGATACACGCCGCGGCCATTGATCTTTCCGTAGCCGGTGATGATGCCGTCGCCGAAAAACTTGGTTTTCTCCATGCCGAAATTGTAGCAACGGTGGAGCTTGAAGGCGTCGTATTCCTCGAAGGTTCCAGGATCAAGCAGAGCATGAATGCGCTCGCGAGCCGTTTTTTTGCCTTTCTCGTGAATCTTGTCTATTTTGTCCTGACCGCCGCCTAACAAGGCTTTGGCCCGCTTTTGCTGCAACTGCTCTAATTTTTCCTTTGTACTCATGCTGTCTCCTTGCGGCAGAATTCAGTAGAAATTCCGTGCTCGATTATGAAAGAGCCGTGTTGTCGCCGGATGGAGCACATCCGGCGACAACACTCAGCGGCTTATCAACCTTTATAGACTTGCTTGCACAGTTCGCCCATCTTGCCGAGGTTCTGGCAGTGATGCACGCCGCTGGCTTTCATGGCGGCGATTTTGGCTTCAGCGGTGCCCTTGCCGCCGCTGACGATGGCGCCGGCGTGGCCCATGCGGCGGCCAGGAGGAGCGGTCAGACCGGCGATGAAACCGACAACCGGCTTCGTCATGTTGGCCTTGATCCATTCGCAGGCGTCTTCCTCGGCGTTGCCGCCGATCTCGCCGATCATAATCACGGCCTTGGTGTCCGGATCAGCGTTGAACGCCTTGAGGCAATCAATGAAGTTGGTGCCGTTGATCGGGTCGCCGCCAATGCCGATAACCGTGGTCTGGCCGAAACCTACCTGGGTCAACTGATGAACAGCCTCGTAGGTGAGCGTTCCAGAGCGGGACACAACGCCCCAAGGTCCGCCGGGTTTGTGCATCGGTCCAGGCATGATGCCGATTTTGCACTCGCCGGGGGTTATGATGCCAGGGCAGTTCGGGCCGATCAGACGGGTGGTCTTGGTGGCCAGATAATTTTTTACCCGCATCATGTCCATGACCGGGATGCCCTCGGTGATGCAGACAACCAGCTCAATGCCGGCGTCGGCAGCTTCCAGGATGGCGTCGGCGGCAAATGGCGGCGGCACCAGGATCATAGAGGCGTTGCAGCCGGTTTTCTCTCGCGCGTCCTTCACGCTGTTGAAAATCGGAACCTCGTCCATTTTCTGGCCGCCCTTGCCGGGAGTAACGCCGGCAACAACGTTGGTGCCGTAGGCGATGCAGGATCGGGTGTGGAACTGGCCTTCCTGGCCGGTAATGCCTTGTACAACTAACCGAGTATTTTTATTAACGAAAACGCTCATTATCTTCCTCTTTGGGTATAAGTTTTTTTGCCTCTGAAATCTGAGTCTTCAATATCCAGTGGTCGCGACTGACGATTCAAGGCAGGCTTCAAACCGTGACGCGGGCACATCGCGCCTAGTTTCACGGCTTGAAACGAATTGCTGTCAATCTGAACTCATCTTTCATCAGGAAACGATCTTGGCCACCTTCTCAGCTGCATCAGCCAAGTCTTTGGCATTGATCAGGTCAAGTCCGGACTCGGCGAGGATTCTCCGGCCTTCATCGACATTGGTGCCTTCCATGCGGACAACAACAGGAACGGCGAGTTTGAGTTTGGTGGCGGCTTGAACAACGCCCTTGGCCAGAATGTCGCAGCGCAGGATGCCGCCGAACACGTTAATCAGGATGCCTTTGACTTTCGGATCCTTCATGATGAGACGGAAACCGTTCTCAATGGCCTCGGCGTTTGCTCCGCCTCCGACGTCAAGGAAGTTGGCGGGCGAAGCGCCTGCCATCTTGACGATGTCCATGGTGGCCATAGCCAAGCCGGCGCCGTTGACGATGTTGCCGACGTTGCCGTCAAGGTTGATGTAGTTCAGGCCATACTGGGCGGCCTCTGCCTCGACCGGATCTTCCTCTTCGATGTCCCGCATTTCTTTGACGTCGGGGTGGCGGAACATGGCGTTGCCGTCGATGTCCATCTTGGCGTCCAAAGCAAGGATCTGGCCCTCGGCGGTGATGATCAACGGGTTGATCTCAACCATGGAGCAATCGTAGGCGACAAACAATTCGTAGAGATTTTTGGCTACCGCAGACATTTGCTTCTGCAGGTCTTTTTCGATCTCAAGGCCAAAGCAGATTTTACGGGCGTGGAAGGGCTGGAATCCTGTAACCGGGCTGACGTTGACGGAAATGATGCGCTCAGGGGTCTTGGCGGCCACTTCCTCGATGTCCATACCGCCGTCCTGGCTGCAAACGAAGGTCACGGTGGAGGTTTCGCGATCAGGAATAACGGAGAGATAGAGCTCTTTTTTGATGTTCAGGCCTTGCTCAACCAAAACTTTTCTTACTTTCTTGCCCTGGGCTCCGGTCTGCTTGGTGACCAAGGTCATGCCGATGATTGAATCGGAAACCGGTTTCACGTCGGCTGCGGTTTTTGCCAGCTTTACGCCGCCGCCCTTGCCGCGACCGCCTGCATGGACCTGGGCCTTGACAACGACCGGGTAGCCGAATTCTTCAGCAATTTTTGCTACTTCGTCCGAGGTGAGGGCGAGTTTGCCTTTAGGGGTTGGTACATTGTATTTTCGGAATAGTTCCTTGGCCTGATACTCATGAATTTTCATAGACGCATCCTTTTGCGGCAAACCTCACACGGGCTGTGCGCGATCCGCCAGAGAAGTAAAATGTTAATTCAAGTCCCTGTTTACTAACAATTTGTTACTGCGTGGCGCTACAAGCGACAAACACTCTTTTCCGGGGATGGGTTGCGCAAAAAGCAAGAAGAAATTCGCTGGCCGGTCCAGCTGGATGCCGGTCTGCACTCTAGAGCTCCAAACGCTTTTACAGAACCCTCCCGAAACGATGTGCACTCCTTTCACACCACAAAAAACTTTATAAAATGATGGCGTTCAACGCCCAGCAAGATACGAGTTACATGTTAGGGAGAAAGTGACGAGCAGTCACGTTTCCGGGAGAGGTAGGACAAGGGGTGCGGAGGAGAGACTGTACGCAAAGAAAACGTACGGCTCCCTGATTCAACATACGTTACCAACCGCATGGTGAATTTGGGATTCTTCCGTGAGCACCGAATGTCGCTGCCATTTCCGAAAAAACCACTCAAACTCTGCCCACTGCATAAAATGGCAGAACGTGAATCAAGCGATGTTCAGAGGGGACTGGGGAGTGAAGGAAAGAGATTTTCCGGCTGGTCTGGCGGAGGGAGTTGTATTGGGGCAATTTCGTACCTACGGCTAAAAAATCTGCCTCAGATACGCTCTAGAGGCCCTGAAATACGCCCTAAAACCATTCCGACAACAACATTCACTACAGCCACTTCCGAAAAAACCACTCAAAACTCAGGACTTATAACAAGACAGTTTGCCAAGAGTCAAGCGATAATTATTCGCTGAGTCGGCTCCGCTACCTCTCGGTTGAGCCGAACCTGTTGACTACCTGCGGAAATTGGGCATTCAGAGAAAAAGAAGGGCAAAAATGCCAGCCGTTATAAAGGCCTGCAGTGGTTCCGCTGAGGGGCTATTCAGCCGCTCTGCAACTGCAAATTTGAAGCGGGGACGTTTCGGGCGACAAAAACGTAGGGCAACCGAAAACAGGGAGGAAAGGGGGAGGGCGGAAAACAGGGAGCGCGATGACGGCAACAACCACATCCAGAACCCTGGAATCGCAATCGTGCAACAAAACGGCCTGCTATTTTTTGGGCTTTTTCTTGGGCTCTTGTTTGCGTTGAGAGATGTTGTCGATGGCGATTTCAAGATGGTCAATGATGATGCCGGTGAACTTTTGGATGTTGTTGAGGATGTAATTGCGCAGTTCGTGCAGTTCACCGGTCAGGGTTTTGCCGAAGGGCACGTCAATGAACAGATCAATGCCGTAGCCGGAGCGGCTCAGCTTGACCTTGATTTTTCGCACCAGGATCTCGCCGTCGTATTCGTCGATGCAGTGGAGGATCATTTGGGTCAGGGCCGCCTCGGAGATGGTCACGGTGCCGCCCACTCCTTTGTCGTGATACTCGGGTTGAACCACCGATTTTTCAAAAAAACGGGATTGCCGAACACCGTCCTTGTCCTTGCCGCCCTTGAAAAAGATGCGGATCGAGTCGGAAAGGATCTGGGCGTAATCCCTTTTGACCTCGATGGCCGGCACCGGAATGACGTGCTTGCCCTCTTCGAAGCGTGACTTGATCGCGTTTTCAATATCCTTCTGGCTGGCGATTTCTTCGATTTTGATGATCTGGGTGATGGGCGGCAATTCAAGCGCCTCGGCCAGTCGGGTCACCATTTTCTCCGAGGTGCCCAACAGAAGGATCTTTTTGATTTTCTTTTTCTCGATCATCTGCACCACGCTCTTGCGGTGCTCGTCGTCGGCAAACAGGGCCGTTTTGATGGCGCTGATGTAGTTCTTCTCCTGTTTGGCCGATTTGCCGGCCAGGATTGCGTTGTCGTGGATCAACAGGCCGTCGTCGACGATGTAGGGCACGCCGATCTTCTCAGCCAGCAGCTTGGCGCGGAAACTCTTGCCGGTGCCGCTCTTGCCCACCAGGGCGTAGACATGCATTCCCTGCAGCCGGCCTTTGATCCGGCTGTAAAATTGATAGATCTCCTTGCCTGTCAGGTAGATCCATTGATGCTCTTTGTTGCTTTTTTCCGTGGACGTCGTCATGCAGTGTTCAAAGAAAGTCGTTCTGGGGCGATGGGAGAAAACCCGTCAACTTTAGGGGAATTGCCCGGAAAAAACAACGAAAACCGCGCGGCTCATTCGATCCACCAGGCGTCAAGCCACTGATCGTAGCTGTAATAGAGCGGCAGTTGTTCGGGGTGTTTGAGTTTGGCGGCATAGGCTAGGCGATGGTTGGCAAGGTACCAATTCGGGGTCAGGTAATACCCGTGCCAGAGCGCCCGATCCAGCGCTCGGCAGGCGGTGGTGAGCGCTTCCTGGGTCTCGGCGTAGATGACGGCGTCGACCAGCGCGTCCACCGCAGGATTCTTGATGCCGGCCACATTCTTGGAACCCTTGCGGTCGGCGGCCGCAGAGGTCCAGTAATCACGCTGTTCGTTGCCGGGCGACTGCGACTGCCCGTAGGTGGTGACCACCATGTCGTAATCGAAATTTTTCACCCGGTCGGCGTACAGGGCCGGATCAATGGTTCGATAGCTCACCTCGATGCCGAGTTTGTTGAGATTGGCGGCATACGGGGCGATAACCCGCTCAAAGGCGCCGTCGGCCAGCAGAATGTCAAAGTGGAACCGCTCCCCTTGGGCATTGACCAGTCGGCCGTCCTTGATGGTCCACCCGGCCTGTTCCAGCAGCGCCTTGGCCTCCTGCATGTTGGCGCGCAGGCTGGATGGCGGATCAGTGGACGGTGGCGTCAACGGCTGGGTGAAGACCTCTGGCGGCAATTGGTCGCGGTGGGGTTCCAGCAGTTTGAGTTCGTCGGCGTTGGGCAGGCCCTTGGCGGCAAAATCCGAGTTGGAGAAGAAGGAGCTGTTGCGGGTGTACTGGGAGAAAAACAGGGTTTTGTTGGTCCATTCAAAATCAAAGGCCAGGCCCAGCGCCCTGCGCACCTGCCGGTCGCTGAACAGCGGCCTGCGGGTGTTGAAGGCAAATCCCTGCATCCCTGCATTGTTTTTGTGGGGGAAGGTCTGCTTGATCAGTTCGCCGGAATCAAAGCGGCGGCCGGTCAGGTCGCGGTTCCACTGTTTGGAGATGTTGACCATCATGAAGTCGAACTCGCCGGCCTTGAAGGCCTCAATGCTCACCACCGGATCCTTGAAATATTTGATCACAATGGTCTCGAAATTGAACATTCCCTTGCGCACCGCCAGATCCCTGGCCCAATAGTTCGGATTCTTTTTATAGGTGATTGACTTGCCCGGCAGCACCTCGGCCACCAGATACGGGCCGGTGCCCACGGGCACGGTCATGGCCCCGTTGCCGTCGGTTGGGTTGAAGGGGTTGCGGGTGTAAAACTGTTTGCTCAACACCGGCAACTGGGTGGCGATCATGTGCAGTTCCCGGTTGGGCTTGGAAAAATGAAAGCGGACCTTCAACGCGCCGAGGATTTCAGCCTGTTCAATGTCGTGAAAATACATCTGGTAGAAGGGGTGGGCCTGTTCGCTTTTCAGGGTGTCGAGGGAAAACTTGACGTCTTCGGCGGTCACCGGCGTTCCGTCGGAAAATCGGGCTTTGGCATTAAGGGTAAAGTCGACCGATTTCTTGTCTTTCGCCAGTTCGATGTCTTCGGCGATCAACCCGTACTCGGCAAAGGGCTCGTCAAGGCTCGGCACGGCCAGGGTTTCAAAGACATAGGGCGACAGCCCTTGCGGGGCCGACCCCTTGAGCGTAAACGGATTCATCTTTTCAAAGCCGCCCAGGTCGTGGAGCACCAGCGTCCCACCGCTGCGGGCCTGGGGCGAGGTGTAGGCAAACCGTTCAAAGCCCTTGGGGTATTTCAGCGAGCCGTCAATGCTGACCCCATGGGCGGCATGGGACAGGCTTGGCAGGCCGGCAAGCAGCAGGCAACAGAAGGTGACACATTGTGCCAGGAGAGTGAAGATCATGGTTTCGCTCTTTGGGTGTGGAAGATCAAGGACAGTGCGGCCGGCCACGTCGCGCGGCCGGGGAAAACCACGGCAGTATAAGCAATCGATTTGATAAAGTACAGTTGTTCCACGCCTGCCGGTCGCCGCCGCCTCCAGCCGCCCGCCGTGGCGATTCCTCAAAAAAATTGACGAACCTGGCCGGCAGGTGTAATAAATCGATTTCATCGCCAGAACCGGCAAGTCGCCGTGTGCCGTTGCTTGCCCGTTTTTCCTCTTTTCGTTTTCACCCACTCTGGAGTTGCTCAATGGGACAGACCATCACTGAAAAAATCTTTGCCGCCCACCTGCGGGACACCCCGACACCGGGTAACATGGTGCTTGATATCGACGTCATCATGTGTCACGAAATCACCACGCCCATTGCCATCATGGACCTCATGGAAAAGGGCATGGACCGGGTCTGCGATCCCTCCCGAATCAAGGCGGTGATTGATCACGTGACCCCGCCCAAGGACTCCAAAACCGCCGCGCAGGCCAAGATAATGCGCGACTGGGCTCGGCGGCACAACATCAAGGATTTTTTTGACATCGGCCGCAACGGCGTCTGTCACGCGCTCTTTCCGGAAAAGGGATTCATTCGGCCGGGCAACACCGTGATCATGGGCGATTCCCACACCTGCACCCACGGGGCCTTTGGCGCCTTTGCCGCCGGAGTTGGCACCACCGACCTGGAAGTGGGCATCCTCAAAGGGGTGTGCGCCTTCCGCGCCCCCAAATCCTTGAAGATTGAGGTGATTGGCGTTCTGCCCAAGGGGGTGGTGGCCAAGGACATCATCCTCAATATTATCAAGCAGCTGACCGTCAACGGCGGCACCGACATGGTGATCGAATTTTGCGGGCCGGTGATCGACGCCATGAACATGTCCTCGCGGATGACCTTGTGCAACATGGCGGTCGAAGCCGGCGCCACCTCCGGCGTCTGTCAGCCGGACCTGACCACCGCCCAGTATCTCTGGCCCTTTATCAAGGACGAGTACGCCAGCCCGGAGGCCGCCGCAGAATCTTTTGCCCGCTGGCGTTCCGACGCCGACGCCCACTACGAGCGCGTTTTGACCCTTGACGTCAGCGCCCTGGCGCCGCAGGTCACCTTTGGGTTTAAGCCGGACAACGTCAAGGACGTTAGCGAACTGGAAGGCTCCAAGGTGGATCAGGTGTATATCGGCTCCTGCACCAACGGCCGCATCGAGGACATCCGCGAGGCCGCCGCCATTATCAAGGGCAAGACCATCGCCGCATCGGTGCGCGGCATCCTGGTGCCGGCCACTCCGGCCATCTACTCGCAGGCCCTGGAAGAAGGATTGATCAAGATCTTCATGGACAGCGGCTTTTGTGTGCTCAACCCGACCTGCGGGGCCTGTCTGGGCATGAGCAGCGGCGTGTTGGCGGACGGCGAGGTCTGCGCTTCAACCACCAACCGTAATTTCAACGGCCGCATGGGCAAGGGCGGCATGGTCCATCTGATGAGTCCGGCCAGCGCCGCCGCGGCTGCGGTCACCGGCGAGATCACTGATCCTCGCCGTTTTCTGAATTAAGACAGCACGTTTTGCCTGGCAAGTGTTTCCAGGCGGCCATTTCGAGCACAGCGAGAAATTTCCATCCGGGTTGAGATTTCTCGTTACTGCGCTCCTCGAAATGACCAAACCGACGTCTTCCCAGAACAACATGCCCTGACTTGAACCCGAAAAAGGAAATGCTATGAAACAGTTTGGCGGCCCTGCGGCCTTTATCGATAGAAACGACATCAACACCGACGAGATCATTCCCGCCAAGTATCTGACGGAGATCACCAAGAAGGCCCTGGCGCCGCACCTGTTGGAGGACCTGCATCTGGAGGGCCAGCAGTTTGATCCGCACTCTGCGGTGATGCAGTCGGCGCAGGTGCTGATCACCCGCTCCAACTTCGGCTGCGGCTCCTCCCGCGAGCACGCGGTCTGGGCGCTTGAGGTCAACGACATCAACGTGGTTATTGGCGAGAGCTTTGCCCGCATCTTCCGCCAGAACATGTTCAACTGCGGCATCCTGGCCGTGGAGTTGAGCAAGGCTGATCTGGATCGCCTTTTTGCGCTCAAGGGGCAGGTGACGGTGGCGGTTGATCTGGCGGCGGAGAAACTGACCGCAACCAGCGACGACGCCACGGTGGAGTGCGCTTTCAGCTTGAATGCTTTTGACAAAAAACTGATCGGCGCCGGCGGCTGGTTGGCGTTTGCGGATGCAAATTATTGAAGTTTTTTAAAATGCGGGGGGCACACAGCTGCGTGCCCCCCGCCTTGATGCCCTCTGTGGCAGCCTGCTGAATTTCGAAAATCATTGCCAACCCCAGCCGTTTCGATGCAGCGGGCGGGCCATTTTCACCGTGGTCGCTTGATGGCCCGGCGGCAGCATTTTTCCGGATTGTGTTCCACTCCGCTCGGGCTGCGCATTGAGCCTGCGCAACCAACCTGCCCCATCCCAAATTCGCGCTATGATCAACCCTGAGATTGCTTCCCACATTCGAAAAGATCCCTATGCCAACTGGCTGGGGGCGACCATTGAAACCATTGAGCCTGGCTACAGCCGGGTGTCGCTGGTGGTCAGCGAATCGATGCTCAACTTCCACGGCATGGGCCATGGCGGGTTGGTGTTTAGCCTGGGCGACATCGCCTTTGCCGCAGCCAGCAACTCGCACGGTCAAACCGCGCTGGCCCTGAATGTTGCGGTCAGCTTTCTTCGGGCCACGGCGCTCGGCGATCATCTTGTCGCCGAAGCAACAGAGGTGCGGCTTGGCGGCGCCACCGCCTTGTACGATATCGTGGTTACCGAAAAAAACAGTCAACAGCTGGTCGCCAAAAGTCAGGCCACGGTCTATCGCAAACGCGAAACCTTTGTCTGAGTTGGAGCAGGGGCCGGGCCTCCAGGTCTATTCCCATGGGCCAGTCAAACGCCGCCCCGTTGGCAAGGCTCTGGTTCACGATCCACGATCTTCCTGAAAACGATCTTTTTCACCCAACCGTTGCCCGCCGTGTTTCCTGTGCGGGCCAGACTCGCCTTTCACCCTTTCATTGAAGAGCAACCGGAATCATGACAACAGACATCAATCACGACCTGGGCACAACCGCAGTTCTGTGGGATCTGCGCGCGCTTTACCCGGCTGCGGACGCGCCGGAGATTCAGCAGGACATGCAGCGCTGCCGTCGCCTAGCCGAGCAGTTGGCCGCCGAGTTTGCGGGCCGGGTGGCGGAACTGGATGCCGGGGCAATCAACCAGACGGTTGAGCGCCTGGAAGCGATGGACGCGCTTCTGGCACGGCTGGGCGCCTTTGCCTTTCTCCATTTCATCACCCAAACCGGCGACGCCGGCGGGTCGGCCCTGCTCCAGCAGGTGGAGGAACTTGAAGCTGCAGTCGGCAGGCTGACCGTCTTTTTTCGTCTCGAATGGAACCAGCTTGACGGGGAAACGGCCATGCGGCGTCTGCAGCAACCGGAGTTGCATCGCTATCGCCATTATCTGCAGACCCTCCGGCAGTTTGCGCCGCATCAACTGAGCGCCAAAGAAGAAGAGCTGTTGCAGGATCTCCGGCCGGTGGGGCGGAGCGCCTGGAACCTGTTGTTTGAAAAATTGCTGGGGCAGATGCGCTTTGGCGCCGGCCAACGGACCGAGGAAGAGGTGTTGAGCGATCTTCACCACCCGGAGAGGGAGGTCCGGCGCAACGGGGCTGCTGAACTGACCGCCGGGTTGCGGGACAACCTGCACATCCTTACCCACATTTTCAACACCCTGGCGGCGGAAAAGATGATCGACGACCGGTTGCGCCGCTATCCGTCCTGGGACAGCGCCATCAACCTGGCCAACGAATTGCGCGACCAGACCGTCGAAACCCTGGTTGCGGCGGTCACCTCCCGCAACGATCTGGTTCATCGCTATTACCGCCTGAAAAAACAGCTGCTTGGCTATGACGAGCTGTTTGATTATGATCGCTACGCGCCTGTGACCGGAGGCGAGGAGGCTCCGGTTCCCTGGGAGCAATGTCGGCGGATCGTGCTTGACGCCTTTGCCGGATTTTCTCAGCAAATGGCCGAGATCGCGGAGCAGTTTTTCACCGAAAACTGGATCCACGCCCCGATTCTGCAAGGCAAGCGGGGCGGGGCCTTTGCCCACCCCTGTGTTCCCGAGGCAAACCCATATATCCTGGTGAACTACACCGGCAACATGCGCGACGTGTCCACCGTGGCCCACGAGTTGGGTCACGGCGTGCATCAGGTGCTGGCCGCAGGGCAGGGGTTTTACAACAGCGACACGCCCCTGGTGCTGGCCGAGACCGCTTCGGTTTTCGCCGAACTGCTGGTGTTCAAGGCCCAGATGCAGCTCCTGATCACGCCGCAGGCCCGGCGGGCCTTTATCTGTCAAAAGCTGGAATCCGTTTTTGCCACTGTGTTTCGCCAAGTGGCGATGAATCGGTTCGAGGCGGCGATGCACAACCAGCGGCGGCAACACGGCGAATTGTCGGCGGAGCTTCTGTCGGCCCTGTGGATGGAGACCCAGCAGCCGATGTTTGGCGATTCGGTGACCCTGCGCGCCGACTATGCAGTCTGGTGGGCCTACATCTCACATTTCCTTGGCACGCCGGGGTATGTGTATTCCTACGCCTTTGGCGAGTTGCTGGTGTTGGCGCTCTATGCCCGTTACCAGGCGGAGGGCAACGCCTTTGTCGAGCGCTACCTCGACTTGTTGCGCGCCGGCGGCAATGGTTCACCGTACGAGTTGCTGCAGCCGTTTGGCATTGATCTTGACGACGCCGCGTTTTGGCAGGGCGGTTTGGAGCTGATTGATCAGATGCTGGCGGAAATTGCGTTGTGAGCGAGTGTGTGGGTGCAATGGGGCGCGTGAGGCTGAGTGGCCTGACGGGCCAGGCTCCAGCGGAGCGGCTTCCGGTTAGTCAGGGTTCACTGTTGGCGACGAGATGGTTTTGCCCCGCTGGACAATGAACATCGCCGGCAGGATAATCACGATGCCGATGAGGCTCGCCAAGGGGGGGAGGCTGCGATGCAGCACCCACTCAATCAGCACGATCAGTGGCGGGTAGAGGTAGGAGTAGGCCATGACCCTTGTTGGCCCCAGGTGCAGGGTTGCCCACTGTGAGATGAAAAAGGTGACAATGGTGGTGAACAGGGCAAGGTAGGCGATGCCGAGCCAGACCTTGGCGGGGATCGTGGCCCAAGGCACGCCGGGCAATTTGGCGACGGCGAAAAGCAGCAGCCAGACGCTGCCGGTCACCAGAACCCACAAGGTCATCACCGCCATGGGCTCGCCTCGGTGCAGCAGTTTCACCAGCGGCATATACAGCGCCATCAACAGGCAGCCGCCAAAAAAGAGAAGGTCGCCGCTGTTGAGTTGCATCCGCAACAATCGATCCATATCCCCTTCAAAAATCACCCACAACGCGCCGACCATGGCCAGGATCAACGCGGCAATGCGATAACCGCCGAGTCGCTCCCGAAGCAGGAACCAGCTGTAGAGTCCCGATATCCCCGGCACTGTGGTAAAGATGACGCCGGTGTTGAGCGGATTGGTGATTCGCAGCGATTGGAACATCAGCCAGAAAAAACCGACCAGGGCCGCGCTGATCAGGCTGTAGCGCAACAGCGCTGCAACGCCTGGAAAAGACAATCCGAAAGTGCGGCGGACATAGGGGGCAAACAGCAAGGTGGCCAGCAGAAAGCGGATCAAGGTGAGCGCCGCCGGGTCCATGAAGGGGGTGATGGCCTTGCCCACGGTGAACGAAGTGGAGACAAGAAAAGCCGACAACAGCATGGCGCCGTGGAGCAACCCAAGCGAGGGGGCGCGGTGTGCGCCGTTGGCAAGCAATCTCACAGCAAGTGCAACAGGGCCTGGTGCAGCCTGCCGTTGCTGGCCAGCGTTTGCGGAACAAAAGGCGAGAACGGCGCGCCGGAGAAGTCGCTGAGGCGGCCTCCCGCTTCTTCGACCAGCAGCCAGCCAGCGGCGGTGTCCCAGGGCTGCAGGTTCATCTCATAAAAGCCGTCAAGGCGTCCGCAGGCCACATAGGCGAGATCAAGGGCCGCTGCGCCTGCACGCCGGATGTCTCGGACCTTGGGCAGCATGGCGGCGAGTTGGCGCATGACGTCCGCCAGGGTATGCTCTACTTCGTAAGGAAATCCAGTGCCAATCAGAGCGTTGATCAGTTGCTCGGTCTCGGTGACCCTGATGGGGCAATCGTTGAGCCATGCGCCTCCCCCCAGGCTTGCGCAGAAAAGCTCGTCAAGCATCGGCTGATAGATGGCGGCAACCAGCGGCCGGCCCTGATCGACCAAGGCGATGGAAACCGCAACATGCGGAAATCCGTGGGCAAAGTTAGTGGTTCCGTCCAGGGGATCAACAATCCAGATCGGGTTAGCGTCGGTCAGTTGATGGGTGCTTGCCGATTCCTCGGCCATAACCGGAATCCCCGGGGCGTCCTGCGCCAGACAAGCCAGAATAGCGGCCTCGGCGGCGAGGTCCGTCTCGGTGACAAGATTAATGGCCCCCTTCATGGCGATGTCGTGGGGTTGGGTGTAGCGGCCTTTGATGAGATGGCCGGCTTCCAGGGCCGCACGGCAGGCTGCTGTCAGGAGTCGGCCGCGCGTGACGTCGGTGCAATGATGAAGAGCGTGAGATATTCTGTGCATCAGCAGTAATAATTGGTGGGTGGGTTTAATCGATGGGTGGGATTGGGGCGTCCGTGGAATCCGCGTCCCGCCAGACGGAAAGCGCTAGTTTGTACACTTGGGAGCGCGGAAGGTCAAGGTCGGCGGCAATACTGGCGGCAGCGTCCTTGAGGCTGGAGCCAAGCTGGTCGCGATGCCACAGCAGAAGTTCATCAAGGTTGTCGGGCTGTTCGGCGGCAATGGGCGTCGCCCCTTGAACAATCAGCACCAGTTCGCCCTTGACCCCATTCTTGACCCGGTCGCGTAATCCGGAAAGCGAACCTTCCATGCACTCTTCGTGAATTTTAGTCAGCTCGCGAAACAGTTGGGCGGATCGATCGCCAAGGCAAAACTCGAGATCGGCGAGAGAGGCGCTGATTCGATGTGGAGATTCGTAAAAAACAAGGGTAAAGGGGAAGGGGGCCAGGGTACGCAGGAATTTGCGTCGGTCGCTTTTGTTGGAAGGAGGAAAGCCTCCGAAGAAAAAGGGCGTTTGCGAAAGCCCGGCCACGGACAATGCAGCGGCTAAGGCGGAAGGACCGGCTATGGCCACGATCTCAATGCCGGCCTGACGGGCCTTGCTGACCAGCACGGCGCCAGGATCAGAGATGGCTGGAGTGCCGGCGTCTGAAACGAGGGCGATGTGTTTGCCTTCCTGGAGCAGAGTGAGCAACTGTGCAGCTTTCTCCTGTTCTTTTTCGCGATAGTAACTGACGAGCGGGGTTGTGATGTTCAGGTGTCGGCAGAGATTTTTAGTGTGGCGAGTGTCTTCGCAGGCGATAATGTCAACGGTCGTCAATGTTTCGATGGCTCGATGGCTGAGGTCGCCTAAGTGGCCAATGGGGGTGGCGACCACGTATAACCGACCGGATCGATCAGTTTCGGAATTTATATCGGGACGATTTTTCATGGAAGGCTGGTGAATAGGCGTGAGGGAAATGAGAGTGCGTTAGTGCGCGGTGGTTGAAAAATTCTGTAACCACATTTGGAAACGAGTGCGGTGAGCCTGTCTTGGTGCGGCGAATATATTCGGAACGGACTAAAAAAACACGTATGAACAGTAGCGAACAACAGAAAGGGCTTATTACAGAGTCTTGTTATCAGGCAGCGTTTCTCCAGTCGAGTTTGCCAATGCTCTTGCTCGACGTTAGCGACGTTGGCAAAAAATGTAAAGAGCTCGAAGGGTTTGCGATCGATGATATCGACCGGTATCTGGCGGCGGAACTTTTTTTAAAAAAATATAGAGCGTCCTACATTCAAATGGTCGCTGCAAATAGGGCGCTTCTTAATTTATTTCAGGTAAGCTCTGAAAAAGATTTGTCACAAGGGAAATCTTGCGTCTATTTGAAATTGTATAGCAAGATATCGAATGAAATTATAATGAATGTTTTTAGCAAGAGTTGCAATAAAGAGTATGAAATTGAAATAATTGACTATAATAAAAATATCCATTTTTTTGATGTATCAATTGATATGTTTAAAAATCAACATATTGATTATGCGGTGGCATCAATAAAAGATGTCTCAAAAAAGAAGCAATATGATATAATTTATACAGAATTTATTGAAAAATATTATCTGTTACTCAAGGCTGTTGATGAGGCTATATTAATAGTTGATTCATTTGATGGAGTAATTTTAGAGGCAAATGATGTTTCTGTAGACTTATTTGGAGTAGATATAGCAAATATTATTGGTTTTAATCATCGATTATTTTTTCACCCTGATGACATAAAGCAATATGATACATTTTTTAATGAGAAATTAAAAGGATTCGATCTTGATTCTTCCATAAACACATTTGTGTTGAAAAATAATTCCATTAAAGTTCCCGTAAAAATTGAAATAAACACTGCGATTGTCGGGAAAAAAAAGGTTGCACAAGTTATTTTATATAACATGAGCAATCGATTCAAAATGGAGGAGGGAAGGCGATTGCTATCGACCGCAGTGGATCAGGCAGCTGAATCCGTAATAATCACCGATATTTTTGGAAATATTCAATATGTCAATCCTGCCTTCGAGAACATCAGCGGTTATTCCTATACAGAGGTTTTGGGGAAAAATCCAAGAATTTTACAAAGTGGTGAAGCGCCAAGTTACCAATACAAATTAATGTGGCAAGAAATATCTCAAGGGAAGGTATGGCGCGGCGTTTTTACAAACAAAAAGAAAAACGGAGCCATTTATACCGAAGAAGCCTCCATTACTCCTGTCAAGGACAATAATGGACAAATTATTAACTATGTAGCTGTAAAAAGAGATATAACCCAACATCTGATACTTGAGAATCAAATTCGGCAATCGCAAAAAATGCAAGCCATTGGTGCGTTGGCGGGCGGAGTAGCGCATGATTTCAATAATATTTTAACGGCAATTTTAGGATATGCAGAATTATCGCAGGCACGTTGCCTACCTGATTCATTATTGCATAAAAATATGGAAGAAATAGTTCGGGCTGCTGATCGCGCCGCTCAATTAGTCGACCAGATATTAAAATTCAGTCGTCAAGGTGAAAAAAGTATCGCCAGCCTCAAAATTAGCCTCATTGTCAAGGAAGTGCTGAAACTTTTGCGCGCAAGTCTGCCGGCAAACATTGAGTTGGTTTCCGAAATCTTGCAGGATGCCTATGTCAAGGCAGATCCTACGCAAATACATCAGATCGTCATGAATCTCTGCACCAATGCCTATCAGGCGCTTGAGGGCAGGGGAGGCGTTATTCGCATCCGTCTGTACACACAAGATTTATCGCCAAAAGAAGGCGTCGAGGTTGGCAATTTGCAACATGGCACATACGTATGCCTGCAGGTGCAAGACAATGGAGTGGGCATCGCACACGAGTATCTGCAGCGAATTTTTGACCCCTATTTTACCACGAAAAAAATTAATGAAGGCACAGGGCTAGGGCTTTCGGTCGTTCATGGCATCGTTAATGATCATGGCGGTGCGGTCAGCGTGGAGTCAACACCTGGTAAAGGAAGTTGTTTTACAGTATTTCTTCCTAAAGCTGAAAAAGAGTCTGCGAATGAGATTGGCAGTATAAACATTCTCAATCCGCACAACGAAGGGCGAATTTTGGTGGTGGATGACGAACAACCTATAGTGTTCTTCTTGGTTCAAGTACTAGAACATTTAGGCTACACGGTAGACTCCTGTCTTTCCAGCGAATCGGCCTATCAGACATTCCTGGCGCAAAAAGGCGCTTACAATCTTGTGATAACAGACATGGGGATGCCAGGCATGACGGGTTTGGAATTGGCTGATGAGCTCAAAAAAATACGCCCTGAAGTGCCCATTATGATTTGCACAGGCTTTAGCGAACAAGTGACAGTCGATAATTATCAACAAAGGGGTTTGGCGGGATTTGTTGCAAAACCTTTCAGCGCCGAGCAACTCTCCAAGGAAGTGCATCGCATACTTGTTCCATCCACTCTTGGGGAACAGTAAGAGCGACATTCAGTACTTTACCAAGAATAAACCCTTCACTGGTCCCCGCGAAACAAAAAAAAGCCCTTAGAGCAGCTGAGCTGCACTAAGGGCTTTAGGTAAAAAATCGGCGGCGACCTACTCTCCCACATAGTCTCCCATGCAGTACCATCGGCGCTGAAGAGCTTAACTTCCGTGTT
>Ga0209639_1000314_pt1 | contig 73340 bp, 121 predicted proteins | sample EPASupsiteHSE605_FD_187268 | JGI IMG/M metagenome (GOLD analysis project Ga0209639, IMG submission 187268) | Bioremediated contaminated groundwater from EPA Superfund site, New Mexico - Sample HSE6-05 (SPAdes) (version 2) | ecosystem: Environmental > Aquatic > Deep subsurface > Groundwater >... | reverse complement strand
GTGAAGTATACCGATGTGACTTCTTAGCCAGCCGGTTACTACATGAACATGACCGGTTGATGCGGTTTTTACAACCTCACCGCCTTCTTCTACGGCTTGTGCTGCAATGTCTTCAATGTCTTTTGAGATGAGTTTGAACGTGTTCTGAAGTTCTTTGATGCCTTTTATCTCGATTTTGATACCTTCAGCCACGTTTTGCCACCTCTTTTAAATAGACTTCGAGATGGTCGACGGCATCAGCCCCTAGAATTTCAGGAGCGTCCACTTTTTGAACTTCATATTTCCCTGCAAAATGTGGCTCAGCTGTGGAAATGAAATCCCCTTCTTGGACAGTCGTATTAGCAGGCAGAAAAACCATAGTTGACGAAACTATAACCTTACCAGCTTCCGTATCCAAAATGTGGTTTCCAGAAGTGCTAACATTGGAAAAAAGGCAACTGCTATTAGTAGTCACTATGTTAGGGATTAAAGACCCTGCTGGATTCTGAGTAGTCCCGGTATCACGGAGGATCTGGCAGGCATGCACAAACGTGAAATCAATAACGCCCATGTCTGCCCCCGTTACACGTATCTGAGAAACTTACGACGTAGGAAGGACTTGAAAATGTTGATTCAAAAGAAGATTTTTTGACATTGATATATGGCTGTGTGAGTTCGTCTGCTAACTTTTGATACTTTTCAATATCTTTATCTGGTGTGTTCTGCCGTTGTCCGTTTCCTACTTTTATTGTCGGAGCAAGCTCCCCTGTGGTTTTGAGATAGATAAGTGTGTTCGCTAAGACCGTGTACCTTATAGCCATTGTAATATCAGGGATCGTAGAGTCAGTTACTCCACATATATTTAGAATGTCTTCCGTAGTGTTAGTTATAATATCTTGTATATCATCATCCGTCATTTTTTCAGAATGAATGAAGGATCTAACGTAAGCTACAGAACACACTACCATAGTAGAAAAAAAGCCGGTCAGGGTTATAAGGAAAAATCCATAATGTGAATCATAGCTTAACACTCAAAGAATTATCCTGAGAAATGTTAGCAGATTTTTTACCTAGACCTTGAAATCTCAATATTTAAAGTGTCAAAACTCGTAGATTAATATATCTTTCACCCTTCTCGTGGGTAAATAATCAAAACAGACTAATTATAAAACGTTACTTTATATACTTGATTACATAGGTGTAATAACATCTAATTACACCCATGTAATAACATTTTTATAATTCTCTTTTTATGTACTCGATTCCTCTATCTTTCTCATTGAGTTCAAAAATTGAAACCTCTAGCGGGAACATCTTTTCACATTTATTCATAGTTCTCCAGGCAACAGTCGCCGCAGAGTTAGAATTAGCCTTTAATTTCCCAGAAGTGTCTTTTATAAAGAAGTCTTGAACTTCTTTAGATGTCATGTATTTTCTTTTATCGCGTGGAATTACTGAGCTTAATTTTTCCCTTAGAACGCTTGCCCTCAACTCCCTAATGTTTCCAGTAATTAAATGAACTTCTCGCCCCTTCTGTCTTTTTGTTACATCTGCGTCGTGGACTATTAATGCATATTCGTGATTTTTTAAAGTCCCTTTTCGTACAAACTTAGACTCGCTAAGTTTTTGTAAATGTTCGTCTTGGCAGGCTTTGCAACAATAGATTAGTGAGATTTTACCATATTTTAGGAAGTTCTCTTCTAATAACTCTATTTTTTGTTCAACTGTTATTGTTATTTTTTGAGAGCATCGTGGATTTGAACAGGTAATATCAGTTTTAGGAGTCGTTGCTGATGAATTCACTTTCGCACGCCTCCGGTGAAAATCCATATGGTATAAAAGACGTTATATGTATACCAAAAACTTCCTCTTTTTCATATTCAGAGGATAAAATAGCAACCGATTCAGTTAATAAAGGGCTTTTGGGGATATTACAAGCCTGTCTTTCGGGGCAACGGTTTGTACAAATTTCCCCCGTTTCTCTATATTTCGTGCATAGGCGGTGCTTGGTATGATTCATACTTAATACTATTTCGTGAGAAGTATATAAGATTTAGTGATTAAAAAATTAAGAGAGTTGTGGATTAAACCACCTGCGCAGACCAACTTACTACTGTATCTGCTCCTGGTGCAGTTGAACAGTGAATAGTCATTTGTGTAGCTGTTACAGTATCAATCCAACAGTTACCCAAATTTGCTGATGGGAATGCAAAATATTTTGTGGGGGCTGCTACTAAACCGTGACTGACTACTACAGAGGTTGAGGAGGTGGTAATTGTTGCTGTGCCGGTGTTTTCTGTGATATACCCGTCGTTATTAAAAATAACTGTTGCTGCTCCGACTTTGAGAATCTGTTTTATTATTGCCCCGCTAACCGTATTATTTTTAATTTTATTGTTATTACAAGTATCATATTCAGCGATTGCGTATCTCTGTTTACCAAATGCATCGCTTACATCATTATTAAATATTTTTAAATTTGTACAGCGTGTTAGTGCAATACCTGATTCATATAATTGTCCTGCCGTGTTTGACCCATTGCTATTTTCAATAACATTGTTAGATAGGGTGATGTTTGAGCAATCGATTAAATATATCCCGTCTCTAAACGTATTTTGAATTATATTGTTTTGTATTTTTCCACCCGTCGCCGAATGAACACGTATACCATACAGTTCTGTTGATTTATTTATATTATTATTTACAATGTTTATAATACTTGCATGGGTAACGTATAACATGTAGTACAACCCATCTATGATATCATTATTTGAGAATGACAAATATTTTATAGTTGCACCTTCTGTGGTATCGCTAAAACCATACCAACATGAAAACAGAGAATTGCTATCAACTAAAAATACCATATTTTTAGTTGTGTCTCTCACGGATACAGCTATACCATTATACACCCTATTATTTTTAAATTCAGAAATTTTTGCACCGCTTGTGAATGCGGATTTTTTATTAGCATGAATTATATTATTATTAACATATATCGATTCTACACATGCGTGAGCGTCAATTGTGTGATATAACCCATTTCCATACACTTCATTATTATAAATGTGTATGTCTCGCGCTTGCCCGATAGATTCATCCCCACCTAGCGATATACAATGTCTACACATATCTAATTTCGATTTTTGTATACCGACGTGTGCACATGCATTAGATATCGATATCCCATATCCATACCCGTCTCTGATACAGTTTGAAATTTTGAGTTTTTCAGCGGATACAAAATATGAATTGTTTATATGCAATCCACGCAGGCCGCCTTTATCCAATATACACTCAGAAATTATACTATATTTAGCATACGTGAGCGAAACAAGCCCATTCGCTGTGGTCTCAGAAGATCCCAAAAATTTGATATTTTCGATATTAACACGAATTGGATTAATGACTTGTACGGAGAGATTGTTTACAGCGGTATACGCATTAATTAACCCGTCTATAAAATTAACAGTGCTGCCAGAAACACTTAATACCTCGTGTATTTCCCCGGTTTTCAGACTAGCGTAAGTTGATCCATCGTCCCATATGGTATCATCATAAATTAAGATAAGATCCCCTGGATTAATCCCCGTAACGTCTGATACCATAATTGATGTTGCGCCAACCGCAACATCTGATCCGGTTACTGTTTTTAAAACAGAACCCGATAATGAAATTAAATCTGAAGCTAGTGAATTTGAAAATAGAGTTACGTCCCCAACACCTTTAATATTAATATCAGATGATCCTGTAAGTTGAGCATTTATTATATAATACCCCTCATTAATCCACAATTCTTTGATACTATGTGTAGCGCAATAATCAATCGCCGCCTGTATACACTCATCATCAGAATTCCACTGTGAATCAGAACATATAAAATCAGCACTCCCCTTCTTCCCACTCTTACTCACAGTTACAACATTCTGAAACTGCTTCCTCAAATCTGGCAACTCATCAAATAAAGACTCCCCATCACCTATTACAGTTTTTCCAGTAGTTTGACCATAAACAAGCTGCCCGCTTAAAAACGGAGTTGTCAAAGCTGATAAATTCACATCTGTGTCTCTTTTCACTTGGAGATCAACATTGTCACCGTCAACAGGCCCAGTTATATACGGAAGATCATTCCAATGTGTTACACCGTCGCCGATCTTCATCTTTTTAGTATCAGTTTCTACCCCTAGTTCCCTGAGAGCTAACACCGTATTTCTCGATGCCCATAACGCCGCAGTCCCGCCTCTAGGCAGAACAAAGTCTTCGCGTGGCATTTATGGCGTGCCTCCATCAATGATATTGACCGCGATTGTGATAATCAATTTGTCATCATTAGTAGTCCCCTGAGCATTTGGAGCAGTATAAGTGATTACCCCATCTACGACACTCTGAAGAGGATAAAATTTAGTGAGTGACGTAGAAACCGCCCCATACTGTTGGATTCCGGTATTATACAACCAGTTGCCTCTTGAAGCGTTGAAGATAGAAACTATTTTTTCGAAAGGAGTGTCTGTATAACCATCCTGGGTTATTGTTATTTGTTTTGCAGTTGCATTGAAGGTATAGCCGGTTATTACTACGATAGCTAACCCCCTCCTTAATCAACTGTATATCTCATAAAAACTTTAGCATGCCCAGTCCCGGTGCTAGATGCTGACGCTGTTATTTTCAGATTAAGTATTGTGCCTGCTGTAACCGCTGTAACTGCTGGCGTGGTCGAATGTTTAGTTTTGACCGCTTCCCCTGCAGCCGTGAGTGTACGAGTTGCTATAGTTACAGGGCTCGAAGCTTCAGTCACAATCTCAATTTTAGCGTCGCTCGTGTCTTTAACATAAGCTTCGGTAAGAAAATCATCCATTGAGACAACGTGGATATCTACAGGAGCGCAAAAAACCGCGTAATATGTTGCATTTGTCCCGCTTGCGAGATCTGCGCCGTTTGCTGCTAAGGATGTGCTTGAAACCATTGAGGCCGTTAGATCCCATATTTTAATTTTTGCGGCGTCAAGTTCAGTGTCGATAAGTCCAAGTTCGTAAGTTATTTTTTCGGCTAATGAGCCGGCTTTGCTTCGAAAGGTTGAGGCTCCGGGTGAAGTATATGTCATGTGAAAAAACTCCTTGATGTTGTGTACTAGGGTAGTCCAAAAAAAAGAAGGGAATTAAATCCCTTGATCGGTTGCGATTGCATACGGCTCAAGTGTGACAGGTACGTTATCATACCAGAGCTGTATTACTTCTTCGTGAGTTTCCTGGTCGGTGTACCGGTTGTAGTTAAAACCATATGCAAGCGACTTGCTTATTTTCTGCCCGTTTGCTATGGTATTGTAGTTGCCGTTCATGACAGAGTACCGGCGACTTGGATTGTAGAACACCGACAGTCCAGGGTTATTGCGGTCCATCGCAACAATAGACCCCTCTGAAACACCTGAAAGAAGTCTGTGAACAGTTGTACCCACTACTGGAACGTCAATTGAGTCCATCTTACCGTTGTTTGGAACTCCATATAGGTTCTGCTGTTTGAAGTCTCCGATATCTATGCTGGTAAGATACTTTTTGAATTCCTTGAAATTGGTTTTGTGCACATAGACATCTGTGAGTCTATACGGATACCCTTCACGGATGAAGCAGTCTTCCAGGTCTTCGAGGTCAGCAATTGGGGTTGCGTTTGGATCAGACCATACTGCAGAAGGAGTCCAATCTGTAGAAAGTGCAGTGGCTGAAGCCGTGATTTCATCAGAAATCCTGTCGTTAAAATCTTCAGCAATCCAGAAAGCTGTTTTCCGGAAAGCCCTTTGAATTTCGTCTACTCCCTCGGTGTAGTCGAGGGCATCCGGGTCAATCTTGATTGCAAAACCCTTTTTGTTCAGGATAGCTGATTTCATTGTGAACTGTGAAATGTTCACATAAGTCCACTGGCCTGTAGTTGTTTTGATTTTTGGTTTCTGTTTCTTGGTGTCCGTCGAATCTGAAACGGTTTCCTGTTTGTAACCAACAACCGGAGCCGTTGATCGAACCATTGGGAACATGTCCGTCCATGCAAGCATGGGGTTCATAATTTCGAACATGTAAGGAACGACAAACCTTTTTGTAAGAAATTCCTCGTTTGGTGCTGATACTGTCATCTTTTAACCCCTCCTTACGTTGTCACCGTTCCAAACCCTTTGAACCCAATCAGAACAGAAACCGTGGCACTTGCAGACTGTGCAGCATAGGTAAGTGGTATCATATCACTTGACCCGTTACTGGCAACATCCACGACTGAAAGCCCGTTTAGAGCAAGGCTGGCACTTGCATCTATGTCAAGAGTCCCCGTAGTCCCTGGTACGATAGCTGCAGCGTTAGCACATACCAGAGTTGCTTTGAAAACACTCATGGGTACAAACAGAGCAACCGTAGCTATTCTGTAGTATCCGCCCGCAAGCATTGTAGACCAGGTTGTCTGAGATGCTGCAGGCTGTCTCACCCACTTAGGGACATCGATTACAATACCAAAAGCGAGATCAACGCCGTTTGCAGGAAGAGTTACAACCGGATTGTTGTCTGTTGCATCTGCAGTGTTTGCAGCATCGGTGGAAAGGGAGACTACATCACCTTGTTTAATTTCGCTTGCAAGCGTGTTAACTGCCATTTTCCCGAAAGGACCGTAACCCGAAGAGTTGTAAGTGATATTACCTTCCTTCAGAATACAGGTCATCTGAGTTACGAAGCCGTAATCACCGGACACATCATTAGCAGCCATGCTTAAGACCTCCCAAGCCTGGAGTCAAATCTCTTTTTGATCGAATCGTAAGATTCTCCGTCTTCGTTTAGCTGGTCGCTCTGTGTACTGCTAACGCCTCTGGCGGCTTTGGTTTTCAGTATCACTGTGATACTCTTGATCTGGTCCAGGCTTGGATTTGTTGCAAGATACTGCTCGGCTGCATCCTTGCCCATTGCTACCTTAAGTTCTGAGACTGCTGTTTCTCTTTCTGCAGTTGCTTTGAGTTCAGCGTCCCTGGCTGCGAGAGCTGACTCGATGGCAATTTTAGTCCGGTCAGCCTCGCCTGACTCAAGCTCCTTGTATCTTTTTTCCCAGGAAACAATTTCCTCATCCTTCTTTTTTATGTCTGATTCCAAAGTCTTAATCTGACTCTTGAGCTGTACATTTTCAGAGACGGTAGATTCAAACGCCTCTACAGATATGGCGGGAGTACCGCCTCCAGGTTTGTCTGACATAGTATCCTCTACTTGTGGATATTTTGAAGCAAGAATAGCAGCTAATTCAGGTCTGATACCTACTCCCATCGTTTGGTTAGCTGCCGGTTCATAAGGATCGGTGACTATGGTAACACCGGTTCCATAGCCTTTGATAACATCAGTTGAATTTTTACCAAACTCAATTGGTATGCATTCCTGTGAGAGTCCCCTATAATCATCAGAATAAATTAGAGATGTTAGCCAGTCTGGAATGTCGTAAAAAGAGCATATTCCGATTCGTTCATTTGGGTCATATTCGATATCGCGCATGATAGCTTTGACCCATTCGTTATTATACTGATGATTAATAGATACGAGGCCGCCTTCCCAGGTCTTATAATCTCTTGAAATAAATTCTTCTGTAAGTGTAGCCTCTTCCCCAAAAATGCTGTATGCCTTTTGCCCCGCTTTTACAAAGGCCATCCTAATGCTGCCGTCTTCAAGTTTTTTTGGTTTGAAAGAGCAGAGCAAAGGCTCAGTGATAAAATGAGATGGAGGTGATTCACCTGTCATGATTGGAAAAATGTGTAAAATGATAATAAAGGAAAATCAAAAATGTGGAGTCGTCGGACGCTGGAATGTTGAGGTAGTGGAGGATTTAAGAGAGGCTTGTTATTAGACTACCTGAGAGATATGAGAGTAATCCTATCAATTGAGTGAAAATAATCGATTACGATTAATGTAATTAAGTAATTTTATAATATTAAATCAGATAAAACGGTAAAAGTATATATACTTAGTATACGTATACTATACTACAGAACTAATAGGATGGTAACAATGACTGATGATTTAGAAAATAAGTATTGCCCTGTGTGTGGAAAAATGCATAAATATATGATGTGCGAGCCGATTGAAAATGAAACATATAAATTACTACTTGAAAAACTTAGAGATTTGTGGTGTGAAGCAGGCGGGGAAGTTTGGAACCGTCCAGAAGAATATGGATTCAATGAAAATGATAAATCCGAACATGGAATTGAAATCGATTTTGACTATGGCACACCTCATAAGATGTACACCCCCGACGGCGCGTATATGATTTTAGGAAGCTGTATGTGTGGAAATACAAAGAAGTTTATGACAACAATTGAAGAAACTTTCAATGTAGAAATCATAGTGCCAAAGAGAGATGATTCAAAAGTATCAGAATACGAGTATCAAGCTTGTAGAAGCGGCCCCGTAATCAGAATATCTGAAAACCCTAAAGTGTTCAAATGGGTGTCTGAGAATGACTGAAGACTTGGAATCCCGTATAAAAGCCCTTGAGGAGAAGTTAACCCCTTCTCCTGAAAAAATGTCAACAATGAAGGCGACAAACCGCCTCAAACAGACACTTGATAAGATGAAAGGAGATAAGGAAACACAAGAGGACGCTGTGTGGAAGTTAATTGAACAGGCCCAGAAAGTACCAACTCTTGAAAAAAGAATACATGAACTCGAAGCGGAAGTACAAAAATTAAAAAAGTAATTAGAGAACAATAAGCAACAGGAGTGCGGCTAACACCCCTGAAGCCTGGAACAATAGAAAACTACTGTCCTGCTATTGCAGTTAAGGATATGCTTGTTTTTGATATAAAAGTATTGTTCTGCTTTTGCTTGTGTGTTCTCCGAGTAGGTGTAACTATGAGGAGAGGACGACCAACTGTCTTAGAGAAAAGAACAAACACTAGCATCAGTCTATCTCAAGATGACCTTGATTTTATAAAGACCTTTGGAAAAGAGAATTCTGCTTTTATACGGGAGCTGATTGCTGAAAAAAGAAAAAGTGTGGAATCTCCTATAGGTAAGATTAAACAGGAAATCGCTGAACGAAAAAAACACGTGGAAGATGAGTTACTATTAATTCAAATGTTAGAAACGAGGTTAGTAGAGGAAGAGGAAAAGGCAAAACACGAACAGGAAGAGAAGGTAGCTGAGGAAGAAAATAAAACAAAATTGAAGGAGTTTATTGTTAGTCGATTTAGTTTTATTATTAATCACCAAAGTCCAAATTCGTTTTTAGAGCATCTATGTGGTACATATGGTCTGAAAGATAAGCAAGAAGCAAGAAAGTGTATTTTTGATACGCTTTTGGAAGCTGGACACTCCGAAGATAGATTGAAGAAAATAAAGATGCTGAAGGGAATTTAATATTAATAAACTCGGATTTAATAATATCTAATTTGAATGGGTGAAAAAGACTGTACGACTATTGAAGGGAATTAAATATTTAATATATTTAATATTTAATTCGATTAAGTATAGGTATAGATAGATAGGTAGAATTGAATTATATAATAATAAAATGCAATTAATTAATATGAAATTCTATTGATAACGGTTTTAGAATTAAAGATGATTGAAGGTGAATAATCATGTTACCAGCTCCTGAATATGACGAAATCGAATTTTGTAAGATGTTGAGATATTCCGAGAGGATTGATAGGATGGAGAAGAGGAAGGAAAAAGAGGATAAAGGGAAGTGCTAACATGTTTGAAGGAATACAAAAATATGCAAATTATAAAAGTCAGCAAGAAATTAAAGAAAAGATGACTAAATCTGAACCGCATAGAGAACTATCAATAGTAATACGAGTCTTAAAAACCGCAGGACTCCCAGTGGGCATTCTGGAACATTCTAAACAGAATAGTAAATATCCATCATGGATGAACAGAATGGATACTTTTGATATGCTTGAAATGTTTGCTTCAGAGTTTGAACGTGGGATATATCAAAAAGTTGAAGAGATTGAAAATACAAAACGGCTCATTGAAGACATGGGACACGCCAACGATATAATAAGATTAAGAGAACGGGATGTAACAAATCTTGAAAGAGATAACGTGGAACTTAAAAAACGGTTGAGTAGAGCATTGAGGAAGTTAGAAAAAGAAGATTAATAACATAATACCTGGTTGGAGCTAACGAAAATGAAAATCGTGGATTTTTATATTTATTTATGGGGAATAATAAACAATTTTTCAACACATTTTATAATTTTACTCCCGATTCCACCTGAATATGAAAATATTAGAATTGCACTCAGAATATTAGTATCAATCTTTATAATAAGTAGTATGACGTATCTATTATCTATTATGTTAAGAGTTCATTTATTAATTAAAAGGGGGTATGGGAATAATAAATAAAATTTTAGTTTTTAAATTTGAATATGTTATACTGTATAGATATTAGCCGAGCTTCGGTGTAATAAGCTATACAGTCTGTATAGAGTAGTTCAGGTTTCCACCATTTGAATTATACCATTTAATGGCTATTGAATTCATTTCATCCATCCCCATTCCCGTTACGCCGTTATGTGGCACGGAACGATGTATATCGCGTGGTATAAAGATACCAATATCATCATCTTTTTGACCATTTGTATTATATCGAAGATGGTGATATTCAGAACCTTTGAAATATTCATTTATCGGGTTAAACCCTAAAAATCGACGTTTAGAGTTGGCTTTCATTTTTGAGAGTTTTCCTGATACTTTGGTCCCATAAATACGTTCTCGGTTTCGTATTCTGTACCAGTTTTTAATCCTAAAAATTTGTTTACTTATTTTGTCAATCTCTTGTGCTTTTTTTATATATAGATCAATTTTATTTCCAGTGGAATATTCTCTAAAATTGATCAATTCTTTCTCTTTTGATTTTAATTCATTTGTTAATTGTTTAAGTTTATAATTTCTCCTATAATTTTCATTCTTGCAGCTCTTACACATAGTTATATACTTTCCATGTAACGTAGAAAAGTCACGTATAGGTTTTAATCGTTTACATTGTTTACAAATAAGATAATGATCTGGTGTGTTGTTTTTGACAGGTGCTTCTTTTTTGCTCCACATGTATATTTTTCTAATTTTTGTATTGAACGGAATTTCTGTCATTTCTATTATACCCGCGTCATGTAACAGTCTTAAACGCTTCCGAGCCGCGTCGGGTGAACATTTTATAGCAGAACTAATCGCAGAAGTTGGTTGAGGTACTGAAGATAACACTCTAAGAAGCTCATCATCTGAAAAAAACCTACGAGATGCCATCACTCAACCTCTTTTGACTCCACTTTTACATTAGTCCTGCATGTAGGGCAAGTTAAATAAACCCGTTTTCCTTCGGCAATCATTTTTAACTTTTTACCTTTGTAAATCCATTCATACCCACACGCAGGACATTTTATCATTTTCCTATCCATACATAGTAATAGTCATAATAGTATTTAAAATGCCCTGCTGTGGATAGTTTTTAGTATAATACATAGAGTGTCTCTCTATGTACCGTTTCAATCTAAGGCTTCTAAAGCCTCTGTTTCTTCTGTAAGTTCCACCAATGTTTCAGAAACAAGGGTTTCTACTGTTATCGGTTTCTGATTGCCGAAATTGTGTAAGAATTCGGCGACGGCTGCCCCTCTCTGAAGGCAGTAATCTTCTCCTACGATGCCCGCAATGAATGGGTAGTCTTCCGAACTGCATATAAACCTTACTTCCATGCCTTTTTCGAGCGCGGCACGCTTCTTTTCTAGCAATTGTTCAGTAGTATGAGATCCTTTTTTCTCGTACTCGATGGCCAGTATTATTCCGTTCTTTTTCCCGCGTAAATCCTCCTCGTCATTATGGTTTATCGTTATTTCCTCAAATTTTTCATCCTGCATGAGTGCTCCAATTTGGACCACGGAAGCGTAGTGATCTAATGACATGGTCCCTATATGCGGTATTCTCATTTTGTCGTTTATTACCGCACCTTTGGGGAAAAATGCTACTACCCTTCCTGGTTTGTTGACTCTGGCTACCTTGTGTTTTTCATAGCCACGTTGTAATAATATGTCACGGTCACCTTCAATCCAGTCAGAAAGTACCATTCTTTGCTCGTTTATTAACCACTTGTATTCTTTCTTAAATGCAAATTCAACACCGGGCGTAATATTTTCCCCTGTATACCCTTCACCTTTGATGATCTTATTTTCAGTTGGAGTGGATTCAAACCTGATAGGTACTCGTTCATCTCCGAAGAGTAGCAGACCTTCTCCGACTGTGCAGCCTGCAAGAATTGAGCACTCTTCGTCGGTAAGATCAAAATAGTCTTTTGCTATCCTAACGGCTGCGCCCTTTAAGTTGTTTCCTAAAACAATACTGATAAAAGTGTTGGCCTGGAATTCTTCTGAAACATTATTCTTCTTGAAATCGCTTGCCTGTTGAGTAGCCAGCCATAAATAAAATTTATGTGAGGCTCCCTGTGTAAGCGTCCTGAGAAGGTTCCCTGCAAGCTCTTTATCCCTGAGGTATACTGCTCCTTCGTCCACTGCCAGATAAGTCTCTCGTTCAACGTCTGTTGAAAACCTGGTTGCAAGTGTGCCGTTAACTATTACGCTCATGAATGGCTTAATTGCCTCTGGAACTCCTGCCATGTCAATAATAATGAAATCCTTGTTTAAATTGAGTCCTTTTGTCTGGTTATTGTACCTATTGAACAGCCCTGTTTCTGAAAACTGATAACTTTTGTTATAAAGAGCCTCTGCTGTTTTTGCTTTTGTCCCTAAGTTTTTATTTTCCTTGTCAAGTTCCCATTTATACCTCATGTTGTTGTACACAGGCATTTGATTTTTGAAACTTGCCGGATCATCCCTGAAGACCTTTGCTTGCTCATAAACCCAATCCATACTTTCATCAAGATAACTTTCCATATTCGAAGTAAATTCATTACCTAACCAGATACGGTGAGCATGAATTAACACGTCCTTTTTTAGATCATAAGCTTTAGCATACGCCTGTGGGGAATTCCCGATACTTTCTTCGTCTACCAGGATATCCAAGGGATTAAGATACTCAGTACCATTTAGGCCAATATCAGCTACACATCCTTTTTCCCCAAAGAAGCCAGCTACAGACCGGTAATTCGTGCCAATATCACCCTTTGGTGTTGTATATATTACTCTTGCATTTCGCAGGTACAGAAGCCTCATAAGTAGCATCATGAAAGCATAGGTTTTCCCTGATCTGGTGGGGCCACAAACGACCATATGTTTAGATGCCAGGTTATCCAGATCAAAAACAACCTGATTGTTTGTAAGTAGGTCTTTTCCCCACACCATCCCCTCGTTATCTGTCCGGCTGTTGAGGTTCGTAGCAGAAGTTAATACTGCAGCTCCTGAAGTTCTCACTTCCACCCACGAACGAGGATGAGAGTCCGGACCTGGTAAAGCGGTTTGCAGCATCTCCATTTGTTTTCTTGTTGGGATGTCTATTTCAATGCTTTCTCCGCGAATAATATTAATTATCTGACTCTCTGCCTCGAAAACCTTATTATGTGGACCTTTTAGAACCACTATCAAGCTTGCATGAAATGTTTTTTGATTTTTATGATAAATTTCTGAATAATTCTGTACTATATCGTTTGACTTCATCATTAATTCTAAATCTTTACTGCCTGCTTTTTCCAACTGATTAACAAGCTGTTGCTTCTCGGCATCAAAGTTAGCTCTTTGCAGCACCTCTTTCGTCCTACCACCTGGGATTTGAATCAGGCCAGTTGACATCATAATTTTGACACCCTGGAAGCTTATAGCCTGTATTGCTTCCATAGTTCGGCTCGAAAAATTCCTAGGGTATCCTTCTGCACCAGAATGCATTTCAGTTCCACACACCAGACACCTAACTACCGTTCTTTGATTAAAAAGCAGGTTCGTATCGAAGATCTCGATTCTTGATGGCAGTATTTTCTTAGCATAAGATCTATTCCAGGAAAGATCGACAGCCTTTTCACCTGCTTTCTTCCAGCTTCTTCTAAGGCTCTTAAAAAGGCTCATATAGAAACCTCCCCTAACATTATTTGGTATGCATTGATTATGTCCCATTCGTCTGTCAAAACAGTGGGGTGTAATGATGCTGCTGACATACTATGGAGCAAACCAGGGACTACGGCTCCAAACTGTATTCTGGCTGCTTCAATATTTTTTTGTTGACCAAGACTTAAGAACTTAAAATATCTCCAGCTTATGACCTGGTCTTCGTCCTGGCTAATCTGCAGATACATGTCTGCAAGAAGCTGATCGTTTGCTTTACCACCTGATGTTTTTTGAAGCTCTAAAAGATACTGAAGTACCGGTTTCTTTGGCTCCAAAACAGAGCAGGCTATACTCTCATATAGAGTGTTCACAGGAAGACCGTTAACAACCTTTTCCTGCTTTGCCTCGTGGATTTCTCGATACTCATCTGATATCCTGGGTGGAAAAGTTTCAAAAAGTACTCCAAATTCATTAGGCTTTCTAACTTCGAGTTTAAAGAGTCTTTTTAACCAGTGAATAAAACCGCTTTGATTGCTCTGGAATTCTATAATACCACCTTCGTGAATAGCTGCTATTGAGATAATTTTCATCAGTGTTTTAAGTTGCTCGGAGAAGGCATCAATAACATGCTTTCCCCTAATGTCTGCAATGAAAAATATAAACCGGTCTTTCTGAAATTCTACAAGTTCATCGTTTCTGAAGTATTTTACCCATAAAAACACTACCAATAGAAGTAATGATGCATACATTAACCGGTCTGCATCCAAAGTAGACAAAGCAATCATTTTGAAAAAGTACATACATAGACCAATAGCGATAAACATAATCCAGGTATGTAAATTGGTCAAATCTAGGAATCTGTCTGATTTTATTTTTGTAATCGTTACCGGCGCTTTAGGCTGTCCATAAGGTGTGTCGTTGTTCATATTTTTCCAACTCCTTTCCTAACTGTGTATGATATTCCTCTTTTCAAGAGTGTAAAATTTCCAAACATGAAATACCAACATGTCACGGAAACCATTACAGTTGTCCCGATATGCGCAAATGCTTTTAAGCTACCAGGTAGACTATCCGCAGAAATTACACAGACTACGTACACGAAAAGGGCGGCTGGTTGAAGTGCAAGAATTCTAGCTATTTTTTCAAGGCATTTTTCTGAAAAGTCCCTGGTGAATTCTGGAACGAGAAGAACCGCAATAATTGAGCAACCAACCGCGACAATATATAAGATATAGTACCGGATAATGAAAAATACAAACAATACCAAATCACAAAATGTCTGTACAATACACAATAACAGATTGCTAGGGTCTGGGGCCAGTGCTGGCATTGCTGGAAGTGTTATAAAATTATTAAGTACTTCGATTGTATCCAGTATGCCAGCGTAGATAATATTTGTAACCAGCGCAAAAAGACAAGTTGCAATTCCACCAACGAAAGCCGACTGTGTTAAATTTAGGTTTTTGTTAAGTTTCATCCGCGCAATACTTCGGCTGGTTAGTGCGCCAAAAACGAAAATTGAGATGCAAAATAGTGTTAGGTTCAGGTATCCACCATATAGTTTAACTATTTTATCATCTTCATATGGATGTGGGACGCTTGTTATGGCTGTATAAATACCATCATACGTAGAATTTGTGTACTCAGTGCCGTTTGTTATAGTGCCTGTTTCTCCTGGGCCATACCCGTCTGCATATACATCAGTATACATGCCATCGAATAGCCCCTTAAGAAAGAGGGCTATACCAGACGAAACCGCATTGGTTAAGAAATTACCATTATCCACTTCTTCGGATTTGATATTTGAATCTGAGCTCGATGAATTGTTTTTACTGTTTTCTGTCGAATTTGATAGACTGGTAACCTTTCCTTGGGATGTTGCCTGTTTGTCTTTGCTGTCATTACTGGTGTGTTTTGAGTCGGTTAAGTTAGTGTTCGTAGCAGCAGCCGCTACATAACTACATAAAAGTAATAAACAAAATGTCAGTGCTATCGCTCTTTTTATCATTGAATCATTCTCCTAAAATTTCTTGCTATTGAAAGACCGCAGATTGCCAAAACGGCAATGAAAATAAAAAAGTTAGGGTTAATACTGACTCCGGCAGAGCTAACCTCAGTGATCTTAACATTTTCAACTTTCTGAAAACCAGCTTTGCCGTATACGGTGATATGTAATTTTTCAGGCTGTATTTTTCCCGGGATATAAAGATCATTTCCTATGTGAGACAGTTCCCCTACCCACATATTACGTTCAATGAAATGCTTTGTTGTAATTCCATTATACTCAAATTTTATAACGCTGAGATGTTTTCCTGATACTCTCACTGTTGAAGACTGTTTTATAGAGCTGTTGAGACTTGTTACAGTCACAGAGGCTTTAAAATCATGCTTAACTGCTGGATATTGGAAAATGTAATCACGTTTCAAAAAATCAATTATATTGGTGAATACTTTTTCTGATGTTTCAACTGATGGAGGATTATCGACTGAGATATCACCTACGGGTATTCCCTGCGTTTCAAGGCTGGCAGCATCAATAAATGAATTGTCGTGAACATACACATTGCCATCATAATTATGCAGCCAGATAGCCTGTCTCCCTGGGTCTGCAAACACGTTATTATATACCTCAACATTATCCGTTTTTTGAGGTTTTTTACTAGCATCGTAACCGTGACTAGATCCTGCATTAGCAATTTGCAAACCAGCTTGACCGCCTTTATATTGGCCGTAACTTTCCCCATTGTATGAAAAAAAGTAATTATCATGTACTTTGCAGTTTACACAGTTGTCAAGCCTGGCTGCATCACTGCATATACCAGCTATTTTATTTCTGAAAAACTCACTATTTTTAAGGCAAGAGTAATAAATACCTTCATGCTGGCAATTGCTAATGAAATTGTCATAACATTGGATGTTCTCGCCAAAAATTATATAAATACCATCTGAAAAAGAATTATAAAGTTTAAGGTTATGGATCTTGATGTTTTTTGCAAACTGGGTTGATGAACCACGGAGTATTATTAATTTTTCGCAATCGTGGTCTGTATCCGCTCTTGAATTTGCATAACTTTTCGGCAGACTGCCTATATTTCCATCAATTTGGATATTTGAAATTTCGATGTTATCAACGATTCCAGAGCAACTTATCACACCTGTAGCGCCTGTAAACCATTGTGATGATCCAGAATAAACTCTAATAATAGCGTCCGGATCTCCAGTTAAAACACGATCTGAGCCTATTATAATAGTATTATCGACCTCATAAACACCGGCTTTGAGGTAGACATTACCCTGCTCAAAAGCTTTGTTTATTTGGTTTTGATTAGAATGAGATCCATCAGGACTTAACGTGATCTGTTCGTCTCCTGCATAGGCTACCTGTGAGCCAAAAACCAGTAAAAAAATAAGAATTGCAGAGAGACGAAAAACATTCATCTGATCACGAACGCTTTGTTTTCTCTTTAGAAGATTTACATACAGGAGTCCAGACTGATCCAAGCCTCACACGTTCGAATTTTTTGATTTCTCCACCGTGTTCTATTGTCTGTATATCCCATTTTCCGAGTTTTATAGCCATATTATAACCTCTTTTGTCATTCAAATTCATCTGATAATTAGTCTGTACAAATCTCTATTTTCATCATACTGAAGCATCCTGCGATCCTTCATGATCTCGATTATGTACTTCAACTCCTCACGCTTAGTATTCTTGAACTTTTTATAGATGTCATCACGTTTGATAGCGCAATGATTGGCTTCAATGCAGGCAGCGACCCCTATAATCATGTCCTCTCTTGCTCTTTCATCCATTGTACATTCCTCATTGCTGAATGAAGCTTTTAACGAAAGGCGCAAAAACGCAGAAAATAAACAAAAGCACGGCCATTACATAGATACCGTCTTCGAGTAGACCTTTTTGATTCTTTTGAGCAGTAACTGCGTCATCCAGATTGTTATTACCACGAGCCCACGAGCCCCTAAGATTAAGAATCACAGCTGCCAACACCATAACAAAAATTGTTATTTGAACTGCGTACTTTATAATAAAATCCCCAAGTCCTGATAAAATCCCGAGGTCGCCTGTTATGTCTTCAGCCGTGGATGGTGTACTTAGATTACCAATTTCGGGAATTTTTCCAGCGTTTCCTGTGGAATCTTCTTTAACATTACCACTGTCGTCTTTTATGACAAGTTCTTTGTCTTCTTCATCACTGCTTGCCATTACCGTTCCAATGCTAATCGAAAGGAAAAGCATTGAAACTAAAAACAATGTGAATATTTTTCCTACTTTCATTTTCTCTGCCTCATATTTTTCAGGTCACGGTCTGCTAATTTATTCATCTGCCCGCCATATTCACGGTCACTGACTGTGTTAGACATTTTTTGACTTAATTTTTTATATTGTGCATCTTCGTGTTTGCTCATTTTCTCACCTTATCTTCTACCGTTTTTGATTTCCTGCTCTTTTTCCTTGAAATTGTCATCAAAGTAATTTTCAACGTCTCCACCACATGGCTTGCAAGGCTTGCTTGTCATTGTGTTATTCTTTTCAAATATTTTCATTATTTTACCTCTGTTTAACAGTTTATTTTTTATAGGTACTGTAAATTAGTCGTCTATGTATATATTTGTTTGTCTGAAGTTGACTAGAGACAAACAAATATATATAAGAACATACTAAGTAATCTATAGAAAAATCATGGTGAAGCAATGAATTATCTAGAAAATGACACAGAAATTCTGTTTACCACTGCCATTAGAGCAATCAAACATAAACCCGGTGCAGGAAATATATACATTCCACCTGAGATTTTTCAAAAATTTGGATTACCAGTCGACGTTCCAATGAATGTGCGTTTTGACAAAGAGAAGAAAGAGATTTGTATAAAATTAATAACGTATTAGGAGATTATCTTTTGATATGTGAGGAAATAGTATTAAATCAAAAATTTGAAAATTCTCATTACCATCATCTAAATTTACCAACAGACAAACGTATTTGTTTATATATTCCAAAAGAGATACATAATAAATTTTGGCATAGTAGCTACAAATTTGAGAAAATGAAAGATATAAACAAAGCTGCTTTATTGTGGTTAGCACAGCAATCGGTAATAATAGGTGATAATGGGGCTATAAATCCAGACATTGATGAAGATAATACATCTTATCCAAATGAATATAAGACTAGTGATTTTAATTTTCCAAAAATTTTAAAAAATGATTTTGAACAGATGGAAACGAATAACGGAGTTACAGCTTTAGTTAATTATAATAGAGTACATACTGTACATGGAAATTATATAAGTAGAATAACTATGAATAATGACTTTTCTTCAATCCTGCCTTTTGATAATTCTACTTTACTTGAAGCTTATTATGATAAAGAAAAGAGGGAGTTGATAATTAGAGAACGAAAAAATGATTGAGATAAATGAAACAACCAGACTTGAAAATCATGAACAACGATTCCCTGAAAATTGAAATTTTTCAATATATTCAAACTGAGGAATTTAAATGAAATCAATAACCAAAGCACTTGTTTTTATATGCATCCTATGTGCTCTGTTTGCTATTACGGCAACAGCGACAAGTAACGATAAACTACCTTCTAAAGAAGAAGTAAACACCTTTGTAACCGAAATGAAAGGCTCTTCAGCGTCTGATATATTTGAAAAGGTAAAATCAGACCACAAAAGCTGGAACGCCGATCTTCTTGAATGTTCAAGTTGCTCTGGAAGTAAGGCCGCAATTGCACTTTATTATACTGATACTAACCCTAAAGGATATGGAAGTATCTACGTGAAAGATGGGGGAATTGTTATACCCTCGACCCTCAAGGGGTATTCAACAAAGGACAGTTATAAAGGTACTATTGGAGACTCAAAAGATGAGGAATCAGATAAGGAAACGTGTAGAGATGGAAACTGTAAGGAAGAAGTTTCAGAAAGTAAAGAAGTATCAATCAAATCGGAATCTAATCTTTCAGTAGAAGAACGAAAGGAAGCTTTCATGGAGTATCTAAAAACTAAAGACAGTGTAACTCTTAAAGAAGTTCAAAACGAGCTTGATAAGTGTTTCCTGGATAATATGGAGGTATAAAATGATCTCAGATAATGGAGATGTTATGTTTACACCTGCCGAAGTAAAGGTATTATTCGCAAAGGAAGCGGGAAAACTTGTTTTCTGGACGGCCTCGATAACTTTTATATTCACTTACATTATTTTTTCAGTAATGAATATGTAAATAGGAGGAATAATATGAATATAAAAGTTATTTCATCTTTTTTTATTTTTATTTTGTTTACTTCAAGTATCGCAACCTCTGCGAGTGTAACTCCTGAAACGAACGAAGTAAGCGACGTAATGAATAACTACGATCTCGGCGGCCAAAACAATTCTCTCCAGCTTGCCTGTGAAATCGGTCAATATGTCTCTGAAAACTACAACTGGAACTGCGATATAAGACAACTTAATTTCACGAAACATGCTCCGGTGTACCTGAATGTATTCTATCCAGCAGCTCCTAATAAGAAAGGATATGAAGCTTATTATGGATGGTTTGGACCGCAGAAGAAAGAAGTAACAAGCTTTACAGGCAACGACAAGAGAATGTATTATACAGATTGGTATGAGCCAGCTCAGGGGAAATGTGCGATATCTGGAGTATGCTCATTTGGCATTGTACAAAGTTACTTTGGGAATGCGCCAGCCGAGAATGAAACAGGTATACCAGTTGAGAGCGTAGAGGTCAATGAGAGTACACAGCCTGTAGTGGTCGTTGTGCCTGAAGAATCTCATGATAACGAAAAAATCGTGATGGTTGGATCAGATAATAGTTCAGTTGAGACTAACAAACTTGAAAATACCACTATTAGTACAAATGTGACAGATTCGAATGGCACTATTAATAATCAAGGAATTATTGATACTGTTAAGCAGTATTGGTTTGATTTCAAGAACGCAAATTTGAATAATGTTACGTTTAACTTCTGGGGTAACTAACCCCTTACTTTTTTTTAAAAAAAGATTAGGTGGAACCAAACCACCCAGATTATTAATATATATTTATGAATTATACCCTATTTGAATAATAGTACCTATCGTTTGTTTAACATACGATGCTTTTTTATCAAACAATTTAACAAATGCATCAAGCTCTATGATGGCTTCTTCATCTCCTATTTTTTGAGAAAGGTTATCATTAATAATATCTTCCAATGATTCAATATGTCCTTTTACCTGTGACAACTGCGTATTAAGTAGTTTATACATTCCTTCTTTTATTATTTGATCCATGATTCAAACTCCTTACTTAACTGTTTCAAGTATATGAGTACCTGCCACTTCAATTTTAGGCATTAGCTCACCTGGAAGTCCTTCAAATATCAGCCGTGCTCTGAGTAGTCCAGCTGTGTTTTCATCTGGAACTATTATTTTTGTCTTATGTTCAACTTCGAGAAAGTCATCTAAGTTGTATAACGTCATTAGTGTTTCTGCTACTTCTTTTATATCCATGTTTCCAAAATCGAGTTTCATGATATTACCTTCTTACTTTTAGATATCTATATGGCAGTAAACTATATTAAGTTTACCCACTTCAATATAAACAAAGTGGGAAAACTTATTTAAAGTATAAAAGCATAATTAAAGTTACATGCCTGAATTTAAAATTACAGAGAAAGAACTCATCCGACGACATACGATAGATAGAGAGTTAAAAGTCGATGAGAAAGAAAAAGGACGGTTAGCCGTTGGGGTTGGTTTTATTCGAGATTTTGATCCTGAAAATGAAGTTATAGAGATTATTAGGAGGAAAAAATGAGCCAAATTGAAGTATATCACATCGAAACATGCCAAGGACAATTATATTTTAGCAAATTGCCATTTTTAGACTCTCGTGAGATTGAAGAATTTAACAAAATCGGATACACTGGAAAGAATTCAAATGGTGAAAGTGATACATATACACATTATTTAAACAGCTTGAATAAAGGGGAATTTGTAGTTGAGTGCACCCTGTTTGATTCTGGGGATTTCTGTGAGAAGTTCACAATAGTGAGAGTGATTTAAAATGTCAGATCAGTATATAAAAATGATTTTAGCCCTGCCTGAAGAATTCTTCAAAGGATGGAAATGGAAAGACGGTGACACATTTTTATATCGTCCTGCACAAGAGGATGAATGGGAAATCTACCATATCGGCTCATTTGGAACGATGGTGAATAATGGTGTTATTGTTTTTGCAACATTGATTGAAGATGCAACACCAAGTCAAGGGAAATATAGACCGGTTCCAAGTCAGGAACAACTTCAAAATCTACTTATAAAATTCCACATGATTCATAATAGATGCACACGAAAACGAGCTATACTTCATATAATGGGTCATTGGGCAGACTACTTAATGAGAAAACATGATTTTGAATATGATAAAATTGAACGAAATGAAGCTTATGAATATTTTGGAAACCCAGAAGACTTTGATATATTAATGTTGAGGTTTATGGTAGGGATTATTCTTATGTTAGAGTGGAATGGTGATTCCTGGGAGAAAATGGCATGAACGGAAAACATCACGAAGTCTTAAATTATATCTCCTTAATAGTTGCCATATCCCTTCTATTAACATCCTCCATAGTAATCCATTTGAAAATTCAACATTTAGTATATTTCTCAATCTTATGGGTAATCGGAACTCGATATATTACTCCAGACCTTGATACAAATTCGAAATCAAGAAAACGATTAGGTTTCATCGGTTGGATAATTGATATGCTGTTTCATCATAGAGGGATGCTGCATAATCCTATATTCTGGGCCGTCGTCTGGGTATTAGGAGTATATTTCACAGGATGGTGGTTTATCGGGTTGATAGTTCCCCAGTATCTACATATTATTACTGATTGGCTTAGTACAGGAGTTAAGAGAGTGTTGCCGAAATGGATTTGGAAAAGAATTGAGAAGGCGTTTTAATATGACTAATGTAACCGGGTGTCAAGCAGGTTATCGCGCCGAAATATTGAAATGTGCAACATGTATGAGGGCTCCATTCCTGAGCTCATTATGTAGAGAACATACTTATCATGAAGTGAGAGAGATATGGTATCCTATACCTTGGTTGGGATTGTTTATAGATGCGCCTATTACACCTATAGTGCTGCCTGTGAATAATAGGTGAGGTGATTTAAACGTGATATTCAAAGGTGAAAATGTATCTATTTATACATTTTATAAAAATGTTTATAAAAAAGATGGTTTAAAATGGACATTGAAAATATTGTATTGTAAAATACGGGTTTGGTGTTGGAGAACGAGAGAGAATAAAAATGCGCAGGTGTATTTATTTAAGGAAAAAATGAGGGAACTAAGAGCAGGATTGAGACTATGACTGAAGAAAAACCGCTCTCCTGGAAATTAGATCCTCCCCACGTTTCAATATGGGGAAATGTGCTGGATGATCGAATTAAAGGACATCGTAAATTGAGAAGTAAGCTGGAAGAGTTATACGATAAGAAACATAAGAAGGATGATAATAATGAATCCTGATTTATATGCTTGTCTGCTTCCTGACAAGAAGGAAGAATATAAGAAGCTCTTTCCTGAGCCTGTTATAGATTATACCGTGTCTGCTATCCATGTAGAAGAATGGGTTCCGAGTGGGTATGCTTTTTTAGGATATCAAGTTATTAAACTTCCTGATGCTCAGACATACACTTCAGACGAAAGTAAACCTTTTGATATGGAAGAATTAAAATCCTTATTTAAAACATGGGACAAACTTGAACCTGATATCATAAACGGAAGTTATTTTTTAAAACTTGCTGATGAATGGGGGAGAGAATCAATGAGAAAAAAGATAGAAGAAGATCTGGAAAGACGGCTTAAGGAAGCGGAGAATAGGAATATTATGCAGTTCGTGTGGTGGTTAGGTTGAGTCTTAGAGAAGAACGCGAACGGCCTATCTATTCGTAGTGGGTTGCTTGTATTGTTGAGAAAATGAGATTTTTAAGGGAAAGATAATACTATGACATATAAAAAATTTAGTGAAAATTTTGAATGGTTTGACCTCTGCCAAAATATTGAAAAACTTTGTGAAGTAAGTTTGGCCTGTGGTTTTGAAGACTTATCAAGGATCTATGCTGAAATGTGGGGATTTTACTATTATGATTTGGATGAACTCATCGAAGATGTGTTGGATTATTAAAAATGTCTGATCGTGTTTTTATAAAAATAAACTCATTTTCTTTAATTTCTTTTTAAAACGTGATCAGTAGAACTTATTGATAAGTACCTATGTGTTTCTTACTATTTTTTTGTATTTTAGGATAGGGTTATCGAAGGAAACATGACTATTCCTATAGTCTATTAGAATTAAAATTTTAGAAACATATAGCTAAAAACTGATTGATTTTTTCCTTAGTAACACGAATTTTTCAGTCCATTTTAGATAACATACTTATAATAAGTTTTTACTTACGTTTTATGTGAAAAAATAATCAATTTGCTACTAGTATTTTAAAGCCTTATTACTAAGAGTTATTTTTGAAATGGTGTGTTTCCGGTGGAAGATTATATACTATAGGAATAGGTTTTAAGTTATACGTTGTTATACGAAACGTATAAATACATATAATTACATATAACATACTATGTCAGATGAAGATTTGACCACGATATCAATTAAGAAATCGACTAGGGAACGACTAAGAACATATGGGCAGAAAGGCACAACCTGGGATAAACTGTTAAATGAATTAATGGACGAGGTTGATACTTTAAACGCTGCAACGAGCGATCTCACAAGGGAACTTCAGGGTAAGAATGAGTACTGAGGAGCTTGAATAACATGTCAAACGATGGAAGCAAAGGTGTAGTAATCATTACATGGAGCGATGTCTCGGATGAGAAAATAAAAAGCATAATTAGTAACCTGTACATGGTTAATAAAAACTCAATTTCTGGAATGCAGTATTATGAAGTAGGGGCTGAATCTTCTGAAATGATAAAAGGGATTTCAGATATGTTTGAAAAGCAGATAACAGAGGACAAGAAGGAACGGCCTAAACCGTTGAGGCATAAACAGAGTTTGGATGCGTTTTTATAATTAGTTAACTGGAAAGGAGCTTGAATAATATGGAACATGATTTAACAAAACTTCCCAAATGGGCCCAGTTATTAATTGAAGAAAAAGAAGCTGAAAATAATCTTCTTAAAATGGCTAATAAAGGATTGGAAGCCGCGCATTCCATTCTGTTTAACCGGGAATGGTTTGTGATTAACGGACCTATTGAAAATGACAATCTTGCAATTACAAATTTGTGGTATTTAAGCAATGAGCACCCTCATCAAGTGTGTTCAATAGGAGTTGGAGATGTATTTGTAATTGGAAGAGATAAAAAAAGGATCTCGGTGTTTGATCGTTGAATATGGGAGGTCGGAACAAATGTCAGAATATGATTTACTTTTAAAAAAGTTAGAAGAACTCGAAGTGTGGTTGGTTGAACAAGAAAACCTCGCTGAAAATGAAGAAATTAAATGGAGAGAACGGCAAAACAATAGTGCTAAATTGTATTATGAAGGTAACAAGGATGCCTATAGTAAAGTATTTTTTAAGATTTCAAAGATGTTAAATGAATCAAAAGAAATTGAATAAATAGAAGAAGTTGAATGGCGCTGGACATCAGGTGGAAAAACTGGAACAAGAAAATGGAGATTGAAATATGGTGAAAACTGACGAGTATTGTAAACATGCAGTTACACCGAATAAATGTGCAAAGGATAAGAAGAGATGTTCAGGTGTGACGTGTAGGTCATATAAGAGAAGGGAAAACTAAAGGAGTTAAAATGAATGTTAGGGGACACTGTAAAAATAAACATCTTTGCAGAAGATGGAGAATATTGCTTATCAATTATCCGAAGATTGAGATTTAAAAAGGAGTCGGATGAACCTTATATAATATATAAACATCGGAGATTCGACGTAATAAGAGATTATCTTGGAAGTAAAGAGTGTTATGTTGTTTGGAAATGTTAAGGGGACTGAATAAAATGAAATCAACATATTTAATAATATTAGTGTTAGGAATCATCATCGGGTCTGTCGGTATGCAAACCTATCTTCATTACACTTCAACAGATAATGATAGATTCGAAGTAGGAGACTATGTTAAAACCTCTCCAGAGTGGAATGAATGGTATATTCCGGTTTGTGGGAATGTTACTGACATAGGCCATTGTGAGGGGAATACACTCATTGTAATTGATGGAAATCAAAGCAGGTGGATAAATGAGGATTGGTTTGTTAAGACGGAGTTGAAATAAATGGTATGGCCCCCAACAAACCGAAGATATGAATTTGGCGATCATTGCACCGCTATAGATGACGGCAGAACCTGTAACAAAGACTTCGCCTGCGGAAACTGTCAGCTTGCCTGGAAAACATATAAAAAATACCTGGAAGAGGACGATTGTAGAAGCTTTGTAATACCATTCATAGACTGCACTAAACATGGAATAGCGGCTCGCCGAAACGAGATGTTCACGATTGCTAAAGTGAATAGTATTGAAGATCTTATTAAGAGGTTCACACTTGAAGGAGTTCCATTCAAACCGATTGAAAATATGGATTCCGATGAGATGAGACTCACCTATCCTTATTGGTATGCTTTGAAAACTCTTGATGATTTAGGGGAACCGTTGTCGTATCGAGGGGGGAAGGATATTCCGTTGATTGTAGAGTATGTTGATTGTGTTTATATGGTTGCACCGGTAACAGATTGTGAATGAGATATTTTGAGGAGTTGAACTAAATGGATTCTGAAGCCATAAATGGAATAATCACCGACGCTAACATAGACTATGATCTCACCGACTCGGATGATGTAACTCAATTAATTATTGACTTATTATATACTTATGAGAAGGATGAGCTTGTAATTGCTAAAGCGACGATAATAAACTTTCTAGAGAAATGAAAGGATAGTGGAATAAAATCAAGTTTAAGAGAAGTGATAAATAATGTCAAACTTTGATAAAGCAATTCGGGCACTAAAAAAAGCACTTGCTGACGAAGACTATGAATTCATGCTTACGGAAGGTTTAAGCAGTCGATTGCCTCAAAGTGATTATGACGAGCATGAGAACTATAAAAATGAGATGAATGAAGCTATAAAGATACTTGAGGGAAATGTAGATACAGTAAGGGTAAGTGAAACTTTCCTTAAATGGCTCGCAAATGGTGAACGCGGCCTATCCTCGGATTCAATCGCTACAAAACTTACAGGAATTGATTTCAGGCAATATGGAATAAGATATCATTCTCACCCTAGTGATCCTGACGACTTCAAACGATGTATGAAACTTCTTGATCAAGTTCCTGAATTTCGAGAACGTTTCTATGAAATGAAAGACGTTTCTGAGGTTTGGAGTCGTCTTGTGGATAATTGGGATGAGTTTGAGAAGTTGTATTACGAAGAGTGTGGTACTGGCAGATGTCCTAAGTTGTACGATAAGATGAAAGAGATTGGATGTTGAGAAATGTGGAACTTTCAGTAAACTCCCTCTACAAACACAAAACCGCGAAAACGGTTTGTAAAGTAATCAATATAGAGGGAGATACTTTAGATTGTGTATATCCTCCGGATTCATATATTTTTCATTATAGGATGGATTTGTTTGAGATGTATTTTAAGGAGATAAAATAAATTTAATAACAAGGTTTATTTCAAAGCCCAGGTTTTGGCTTTATCGTCCCAAAATAAACCAGCATCTCTTTTTAACTGTTCCCATTTTTCCTGGGACGTGTCCCTCGAATCCCCATACCATACTTCTTTCCTATGTCTGCACCGTGGCTCACCTAAACATTGTTCAGCATAATTACTTTGTACCGTACCATAGGTAAACACCTGACCCAACAAAGCAACGTGCCAGGGTCTCGCTCGCTCATCGGCGGGGCCTGAGAAGATCCATTTATTATAACCCTGTGCTTTATTATACAATTCCTTGCCCTTCTCATAGGCTGTGTGTGAGGCTATCGCCCCAATAAGTGAAGCATAAGCCAGAACTGAGCTATAAAATGGATTCTCAACGGTTCTGGTAACTTCGGATAATTTAAGATTTTCATCAACGTAAATTTCTTTACGTTCCTTACTCACATTATCAATTACTATAGACTCTTCGCCTGAAAAGACACTATCAACATAACTTTGTATTTCGTCCTGGCTGTTGCCTGCCTTGACAAGCTCCTGGACCCTGGTGAGTATCTGAGTTTGTGCTCTGATATTGAATTCAGAGATGTAGCCTAGATATAGAGCTGTAAGGGTTGCTATTTCTGCTTTTTCTTCGTCTGTTAGGCCGTCGTCCTCTGGTTCTGCTGATTTAATAGATTTGTGTTTCTCGGCTGCTGTCTGGCCTGCTATAAAGTTTGCTGAGATCTCGACGGCTAAAGCTTCTGATTGGTCTTTTTCGAGTTTAGAAAAAGCGGATTTTAGGGTTTTTTTGAAATTTGATATGGTGAAAGGCATTATAGAAAAGAAGGTATGTGAGATAAAAAAGGAAAATTGATTATTAAACCTCTAATCAACCTGTTTTAGCAACTACTTATTAAATTATTTATCGTCTGGAGTATATAACCCACATAAATCATAAAATTCGTCTTTAGTTAACTCTATCATATTCAAGATAACCCCTTTATTCATTGCTATCTTAATACAGGTGCTTTTATCTTCTGCTTTTGACACTTCCATCCATTCTTTAGTTTGTATGTTGTCACGTTGACGAAGTGTAAAAAATGCATAAAACATTTTTAATCTCTCCTTAATCTTTCCTGCAAAAACTACAATTTTCATTCGGGCAAACCTTGCCTGCCTTAATCCATTTTTTATCTTGATAAATAAAATAAGTTTTAAGATAATAGTCTTTACAAGCTGGGCATATTTCCCTTTGATTCGTGCCGGTCCTTCCTTCTCCTGTCCTTCCTTGCTGTTGGCGATCTCCTACTTTCATAATACACTTCCTGAAAAGAGGAGTTGTTATTCCTCTTCTGCTTCTTCTTGAATCTCTTTCTGTATCTCCCTTAGCTCGTCTTCAACGTCTACATCTATGAGTTTGTAGTCTGTACCGTTCCCATATGTAACAGTTTCAACAGCTAGAGACATAACACCGTCATTATTTAGATCTGCTGTGAGTAAGTCAATACCTTCGGCTTCGAGGTCTTCCTCTATCGAATGACTGCCTCCAACGTTATATAGATCTTTGAGGCTGAAATAAGCGCACATGTCATGTTCTGGAACATTTGTTCTTATATACTCAGAAAGTTCTTCTTCCTGTTCACGGTCAAGAGATCCAATCCAATTTGAACCGTTCCAGTTTGACTCATATGTAGCTCCAATTTCCTGAAGTTTTGGTCTTATGTGATCATTATAAAACTTCACAAAGCGGGTAAAATCTGTATCAACGGGAAGGTCAAAACTCGACGCAAGCCCGTGATATAATTCTCCTGGAGTAGAGTTTGTTCTCATCATAGTTTCTACGGTTACAGTCTTGCTTTCCCAATCTACCCATAGAATAAGATCACACAATGCATCTTCAGATTGCATCGGGTCCTTTTCCCAAAACTCGGCTTGTTCCCAGTCATCAACGTTCTTGTTAGTCAGTTCAAAATCTGTATTTTCATTATTTTCTACCATAGTTTGTCACAACCTTTTGCTTGTGTCTATACTATAATACGCAGATGTAGTATATAAGTTTTTTGTGCCGTTGTTATAGTATTTATATTGTGTTTTTGATATAAAAAACAAATTAGTATAAATTGGACATATGTGTATTTGTTAGATAAATGACACAAAGTTTTATATATTATAATGTAGTACTATAGTATAGACACAAAATAAGTGTCTTGTTAGGAGGAAAATAAAATGGTGTTATACAGATCAGGAAGAATGAGCAAATCAAAGCAGATTAAAAAAGTTCTCGAACTTGCCCACAATTGGGACGAAGCCTTTTCACTTCTTCAGAGAAGCGAGCTTAAACTCGATATCCCGGAAATAACCCAGATTGCTAACGATTGGGACGCTATACAGAAGATGCTTGCAAGACACAATAAAGGAGCTTACGCGACTCCTGAACAGGCGGTGGTCTAAAATGAAACAACTAAACATAACAATCCCAGAAAACACTTATGTACTTTCAAACAGCGAAATTGAACTTATCCACGCGATGTCTTTTTATTTCGCATCCACTCCAAAAAGTAGTGGTATGACTAAGAAAGCCCATAGCCTAGTATGTAAGCTTGAAGAACAGTTCAGAATGCATGAAGCAATTGGTAGTTTTCAGGTATGGGATTAAGATGGTAGGAGCCAGAAAAGAAAGCCGTCTGTGGGGCTGTTTAAACCTCATAGAAGATATAGTCCAGGCAGTTGAATGCTGTAAGGCATTTGGACTCAACCATGAGGACGAGGTTAAGGCTCTAAGCATTTGGGAAAGAAAAAGAAGAAGAGTAATGTATTAAGTGAAGAGGAGTAGCCTGGAGGAAAATGGAGCGCATAAACTCCAGGCCACACTTCATTATCAGTCATATATCGCGGGGTTAGTATTTAATTGTTCCTGAGTTGTCAACATGTTTGAATGTTGTGTGTAGAGGCTGAGGATTTGGGTAATGGTTCTAAGAAATACCGTCCCGGGTATCGTTGGTTCAAATCTCTCCATCTACGTAAATATCTTAATTTATATCTTTTTGTGATCCGCGCAGCCCGTCAAACTGATACGGATAATTTACAATGGTGTTATCATGGTGTATAATTATATAAATTTTATCTAGACATACATGTGGATGCTTTACATTTTATATCGAATGTTAAAAAATAAAAAGTTAATTATAAACTTTTTGAACATTCCCTAACGTCGATCCTATCAAAATAGTAAAAAAAATGATTCTCATTTGGCCTCTGCACATTAAAATCAAATTCTGGTAAATCAATGTCTAATAATTTGATTGCTTCTAATATTATCCTTGTGCCTACTTGATGTTGATCTAGATCAGTCGAAGCGATTAATAACCACCAGTCCCCATTGTACCATTCTTGATCTTCGTCGTACCTGAGATAGAAGAACGCATAGGGAATATCGTATCCATTGCCATTATTCGGTGTGCATATAGTACCGCTATCTTTGCATACGTGTGGTTCTCCACTGAGATAATCTATCAATTTGTGGGCTGCGTCTATATATTCTGAATGGAGGGTGCAGCGTTTGACACTTACCATGATTATTCCTCAGATACAGTGGGTTGAATATCTACAATTTCGGCTTTTTGAATAAATCCAGCGTCTATCAAATCATTCATAAAAGCTCTAGATTCAGGTGTTTCGTTTAAACCATACCACTTTTTATTTTCACAATTAGAACTCATTAACAAATATCCATAAATGTCTGTGAATCCAGCATAAATTGTACCCATATCTGTTTTAATTTTTTCACGTGTGGGAACATTTTTAAATATTTCAAATGACACACGATCTTTATTAATTACAGAGCATACTACTCTATGTTTATCTGTTAACTCGGTAAGGGTTATAGAGCTAGCGTTCATACAATCTCCAATTGTCTCATCTTGTCTACAACAATTATATTCTGATCTATACTTACTCCAATTATCCGATCATCATATTTGAGATGAAGAGGCTCCTTACCAGGTTCCAACACATCATTATGAACAATGATACTTACTCCCTTTTCTCTATTCTCCTTCCCGCAGGATTGAGGATACCCTCTTTTATCTGTGCTGGACTCAAGTATTTTGTCTTTCCGGTCCACCTTAAAATGATATTCTGTATTTTCAGGCCAGTGTCTTTTTATTTGCGGCTGCCCATATCGAGAACCATATTTATAATAAGTCGCTGACATTATCCGACTACGAGAAAGAGTACTGCCTATCGATGCAATTGAATCCAGTATCTTGAGATATTCATCAAATTCCGGGCGATCTTGTGTACACGCACCTATTGAATTGACCTCAATAAACCCTGTTTCGTCGTTATCCAGGTGTGCAATACAATTATCCAGGTGTACTTTAGTGTGCCCTGTAGTGATAATTGGGTATTTTAAAAGGAATTCGGCATCCTTTATGATAACCGAACATTTTGAGATTTCCTCAATAAATAAATTGATCACGTCGTCTGCGGACAGAAGAGTAATAAACTCAGTCCATTCAGTTGGATGTTTTACATAAGATAATGTTTCATCGTCCCATACGTTATAATATCCGTTAAAGACTTCCTTTGCGTAATTGTCTCCAATTGGCCGGTTACCATGCACGTAATATAGCCTGTCACTAGCACGGTATAGTGATCCAGACAACAAATTAACTGGAAAGCGTTTATCTGATTTTGTATCGAGTTCAATATTTTTTATAATGGCTTTCATACTATCACAAATGATAGATGTGTAGAAAGCTATATAATTGAAAATTGACGGTAGGAATTTAAAATTTTACTGTAAAAATTAATTCATTTTTAGTGCCTTTCTACCATCTTAAATATGAGGCAATTTGAGTATTTAATCTTCGCTGGCTTGGTTTGTCTTTATCTTTTTTGTATTTAAATCGTTGACTATATGTGCGTTACTGTTCAAATTTTCGCACTGTTCGTGATATTCTACCATTACTGCGACTCCAAAAACGAGCCCGCATAACCCACCAAAAAGAAAGCCTATGATGTCTGACATTCAATGTTCCTCGAAAAGTTTATCGATTGTTTCTTTAGCCGTTTTATAAGCTTCTTGTAATCTCTCTGTTATTTTTTTGTCCTTAAACCCGCTTGGGTCTGTAGGACTTGCCGATCTTAAAGCCTCGGAAATTATAGCCTGTATTATAGCATTAGTTTGATCCCCTTGAGCTCCTTCAGCCTGAGGTGCTGGCGTACCATTCAACGCAAGAATACCGAATCCTGCCTCTTCTCCAAGTGCCTGAAGGTCTTCTTTACCTGCCCCTATACCTTTGAGTTGTACAAGCGTCTCGGCTCTTGCCTTCAAAGCCTGAGCTTCTGCAAGCAGGTCTTTAACGTCTGGAGTGTCTAGGGTAAAATTGACCTGCATATCTTCAAGAGAGTAAGTTACCTGGATCTCTTTACCGTTTTTAGTTGTAGTGCCCTGCCAGGTTCGTTCAGCAAACTGTTTTTTAATGAGCTTGTTTGCGACGCTTTCATATTCCATACGCTCACCTGCATGCACACTATTGAACATCTGCAAGATGTTTCTTGAGCTTGCGAGCTCTGTGCCCGTCGCTGTGACGAGTGACATAGGAAAACCAAAAGCTTGACCTATTTCCTCATTAAGCTGATCGATAAGACTTTTAATAAATTGATAAGAAACGTTTCTGGCAGATTCGATAGGTTTTATTTCCAGGTCTGGTCCCGATAAAAAAACGCCACCATTTTTCACATTTTCGAGAATTTTATTTGCAGCTTTTTCATTTTCCTTAACATAGTTCTCATATTTTTGAAGCATGTCATTATAAATAACAGGATTTGTAGCTTGTAGCGCAGTAGATGGTTTTTGAGGTGTTGAAGAAATAATAGAAGTATGTCCAAGTGTATCTTTAGTATCTTTCAGAATACCGGTCTTTGCGTGTAGGAAAGGATTGATCACGACGTAAATAAGGTGAGGCGCATTCGATAAAAGTAACCGTTTTAGCCAGATAGCCAGGATAACGGAATCAATTGGCGCGGGAGTGCAAGGTACTTGTTCGGAATCGTCATATTGGTTGCAAAGCCTCTGTGTTTTATCCGAGTTGTGCATTGAAATAACGCGCTCAGAAGCCGCTATCCTTAGGTTAGAAATATTCGAGATTGAATAGTTCTGTTGATACTTTGTAAATAAATCATAAACTCTCTGGTCGTTTCCGGTAGCCCTGTTTTGAATATATGTTGCGTTTACGTCCTGCAGATCAGACCCATAGGGAATAAACCAACTGTCTACTTCTTCTGTAGCACCCAGGTAAGACCATGTTGTTCTTACTTTTGCGTGTTGATGATATGCTATTATTGAAGAGTCCCAAGGATCGTTAAAGACCTCTACAGTGGACGGCTCGATCTTTTCAAGCCTTATTATATTGCCTGAAAGGTCAGGGTCAGCCCTGCGGTATGTATGGCCGGTGAGAAATGCAAAATCTTTGAAATCCTCCCGGAATACCTGCATTATATCAATTTGCTCAAGGTATGCCGTAATTTCCTGAATGGCTTCCGAGTAGAGCTTGTTATCTTCTGTCTGGACTGTATAGCCTTTCAGAAGGACGTTTCGGAGATATGGGTATATAGTGCCCTGGATTAATGGATCAGATCTGAACGCTTCTTCTCTTAATAGTGGCGTGGCGCGTGGGAGCTTGTGTTTGGTTTCCTCGATCCACTTATTAAATTTTTCTTGGTGGGAATATTCATCTCCGCCTACTTGAGAAACGCCAGCACCTACAGGGGCTGCTTGGGTGTCTTTTGATGGAGATGCAGAAGAGAGTTTTTTGGAGAAAGGGAAGATGGATGATACTTTCGGGAATTGCATATATTAAGAGTGTTGGGAAAAAGAGATAAAAGAAAATCAAAAAGGTTATATCCAAAAGCCGCCGGAGCTTACACCTTCTCCTACATAGGTTGTTTCGTAAGACTCAACAATAAATGGATGTTCTATAACTACCTGGCAAGCATAAGACGTAACATCGACCTGGCCGTTTTGTTTGGTGTTTGGAAATCCTAAAAGCTCGCTTTCATAAGCCGTTAACCAAGGCGCTTCGGCTAAGAAATATACTGCTCCTGCAGTAATCCTTGTAGCTGCAGGTATAAACCTAATTAACTTATCGTGCCCTGATGTTTTTAATTCAGCAATTGGGAGCCCTTCTTCTCTTAATAATTGGAATGTTGGCCGGCCTACTCCATCAGTTTCAATCCATTGTTGCTGAGGGTGGTGTTTTACATACTGTTGTTTAAAAAGAGGAACGTGTTTAGGGGTTTCTAAATTAGTTTTTAAGATATCTATTAAAGCAAGGTCGTTATTTGGAGTCTGTGCCCACGTGGCTAAAACGAAATCATTAGCTGTTTTTTTCTCTGAGGCTGCAGGATCACATGTTTGAAATACCTTGCACTGGTTAAGCATGAATAGTTTTTTAGAGCCTGCTGCCTTGTCAGTGAATAGAGTAAGAACTCCGTTTTCAAGAGTACAGTATTTAAAGTCTTCTTTCTTTACAAGGTTGCCTGCTGCTGCAGACGGTCTTTGTTGATAGAGTGAAAGCCATTCATAAGTAGTTAAAGAAGCTTTAGTACTTAGCAGGTCGTCTACTGAAAATTCATCTGGCCATAAAGCCTGATTGGGCCCTGTTCTTTCATCATACTCAGCTATAGGCTCTTCATCAGTTAATGCTGGTAATGAAAAAACTTCCCATTGATCCGCCTTTGGATTTTGTTCAGCGAGATTTAATAGTCGTCCAACCAGGTCGTCTTCATGCCATCGAGTAGCTGTAATAAGGATAGCTGCGTTTTTCTGCCTCCTTGATCTGAAGGTACTCATATACCATTTCCAGAGCTTCTCCCTAAATACGGGGCTCTCGGCTTCTTCTCTATTTTTAAAATAATCATCGATTATGCCGTAATCCATACCATAACCGGTAATTGCGCCCCCAACTCCGGCACATTTATAAACACCCTTTCTACCTACAATTTCAAAGATATCTGAGTTTCTTTTATAAGATCCTGCGACTGTTCTGACATTTGAACTATTTAAAAAAGTATTTGGAAAAACTTCATGATAAGAATGTTCGTCCATAATTGCCTGTGCGTCGCCATTCATTTGAGAAGCCAGGTCAGCCCCATAAGAACAGGAAATAATTTTAGCATCTGGGAATCGCCCAAAGATATAAGGAGGAAGCCGGCGAGAAACAAATTCAGATTTGGTATGTCTTGGAGGAACGTCAATAATTAGTCTGGTTATTTCTTTATTTACGAATTCTTCAAGAAGTGAGGCCATTTTTCTATGGTGCCAGCTCTCCCGGAAATCTTCCATGGTATAACGAGTGAAATTTAGGAAGTTTGATTTAGCAAGCTTTTTTGATGCAGCTCTTGCTTTTTTTTTAGTTTTCTTCACTTGCTGATATATCTTTAGTAGTTCTTGTCTGGACATATCCTGCAGTGATAAGTTTTGTGATATCATCTCTAATCGATTGCCTCAATTCTTCATCAGTCATTTCTTCAGGGTCTTGTTCATTCGAATGTTTTAAATTTGCATCAAGCTCTACTTTCTGTTTAGTGTGCCCCTGTAAATCCGCAATCAGTTTTACATAATCAAGATGGGTTGATCTGTCTTCACATATGTGATCAGTTTTTATAGAAAGTCCTTTAAGACACTCTTTTAACAGCCCTGCTCGTGTGAAATTCTCATTTTTGATAGTGAGCTCGTCAATTTTCTCTAAAAAGGCCGGAAACTTCTTCCATTCACACATCGTTTTTTCAGTGATGTGAATTTCCTCACAGACTTCTTTCTGTGTTTTCAAGCCGGTTGATAGTAATAACGCCGCTTCTTTGCGTTTTGTTGACCAGGTAAATTCTTTACTTTTATTTACCTGTTTTGGTTTCTTTAATTTTCTTTTCTTTTGGGCTGGCATATTTACTCTACCATTGTTTAGTATTTAAATAAAAGAAAATCAAAAAAGATTATTTACACAGCCGCCAATCTGCAAAACGCGAACTGTTTATAAATCCTTGCTTTCTCAGAAAGTCCCATACCTGAATAGATGTGTCCAATTTCATTGATGGTTACTATTGACATTGTTTCACCTTTGTCCTTTTAACTTTATAAACTCCTTTTACTGCAAGTACCCAATTAACCAGAAAGTACCCTGCCTGCCAAAATTCATTGATGTGTAAGTTATAAGCGATGAAAGGCAGATATCCAACTGAGTAAATTAAATTAGTTTTATAAGCATTATTTTCTGAAAGGGTATAGGCTGCGTAAAGATTAGGAATTGGGATAAGAAGCTCTATCATTCAGACCTCTTATTATTGTCTCACTGTTGAACGCTCTATACGATCACGATGAATCTCTCTACACCTGGCAGAGCAAAGCTTATCATATGCAAAATCATGAGGAGATAGCGGGTTTCCACAAACTATGCAATTTTTTACATTTGAACGCGGATCTTCAGATAGAGCAAAGGATCTTGATGTGTCTTTGTTTGTGACTAATGGTTCTCTATATACAGGCTTTGTGTCCTCTGCAAGTTGAGCGAATTTTACCAGTTCGTTTACTTCAGTAAGTGTGTTTACCCGGCCTTCTAGATAGGCCATTTTTCGTTTGTTTTTATTCGAAGAGAGTTTGTTTTCAATGTTGTGAAGTTTATCTTCACTTAGTTTTATGTTTTCAGTCAGCCAGTCTGATAGGACTTGTAGTTCTTGAGATGATATGATTATTCCCCCTTTCTTCTTAAAATCTGAAAACATCACCATTGACTGTTTTTTGAATTTCAGCCTGGCTTTTTGGTATCCAGAATTCATTTTCAGCAGGAATATCAAAAGATATCAAATATGCTTTTTCAGTTTCTTTTTTGATGGTTACTAACTTCTTTTGATAGTTTATGATTTCCTTCGTTTCGGCTATCCATTTGTTAATATTTAGAATGCGACTTGGATATTTTTCAGATTGTGAGATATTGTAGGTTATGTGGTCTTTTTGTAGCATACCCATTACTCCTTCTTTTTTCCTTGTCTAATCGGTTGACTTCTCCAAAATGAATCCATACATGGAGAATTGTGTTTAGTGCCTGCTGGAAAGTGATAAGCTTCTAGGCTTGGATACTCCATTTGAAAGTTTAGGCATGAAGTATTTGATTTAGGTCTCATCTTGACCACCTCTTCCACTCAGGATTATCAAGTGGATCGGTTTGGCATGGCTGAGCTTCAACCATTATTCTGTTGATGTCGTCTGTGATTGGATCTAGATCAAAGAGTGTTCGGAAAATGCTTTTATGTGGGTCAGAGGGAGGCATTTAATTACCTCCATGGGTGCTCTTGTTCTGCGAGATAGACTGAGACACGAATTCGTTAAATCCAGACAAATCCATGGTACGTGTATCTATGATAACCGTATCATCTGTTACAATACTCAAAATATATTCAAGTGTTTTTTCAGGGTTTGAAGAGTTTCTTATAAATCGAATTGATTCTAAACATATTTGGAATTCTTTTTCCATTACAGAACGAATAATAAACCTGTTGCTTAATTTTCCTTCAGAATCATACTTATTTTCTGTTCCAATGTTTTTTGAACCACAGAATGTTTTATTAGATTCTTCGTCCTGTTTCCTTTTTAGTTCGGCTTGCCTTAAATGATATTTTTCAAGTTGTTTCCTTTTAAGCTCTTTAATTGTTCTTTCTAATTCAGGATCTACTTTTACAAAAGTTTTACATTCCTGTTTTTCATCAAACTCAAACCTTACAGATTTTGAAGCAATGATTCCTTTTTTAATAGATTCTCCGTCAAGCTCATAAACTCCATTTTGCATTACATTTTTAGGTTTTCCGAAAAACTCAGTGCCTGAATAGAATCTATGCTCGCTAACGAGGTATCCATGGTAATTTGACAATAGAAAATCAGTTTCATGCAAAGAGGGTAGGTAAGCTTTATAAGTTACATAATCAGGTAACCCGATTAGTTTTATAACAGGGTATCCGGTTACTATAGCAAGTTTAATAGCTTTGTTTTTTTCTTCGGTTGTGAACTCTTGCGGTTTTACTTCTGCCCACATATTAACTTGAGGTAACCAAAAATCAGGGAGATATTTACCTACAAATCCAAGATCATAACCTTCTTTCTCATACTCATACATTATTCCCATGGTATCAAAATATACAGCCCACCTAGCTTCGAGTCTTGAGCGAAAACGGTAATTATTATACACCGTTTCTATAGATTTAAGTTCCATTAAATCACCTTTTAAAAGTGTATATTTGTGCCCAAAATTTACATCTTGCATCATCGTGATAACCTTCACATATACATTTTAATGAATGTTTACTCCAATAATGGCAGATGTCATCTTTTTTGTGTTTTCCATCACATATACATTTAAAAACAAAAGATGCCATATTATCACCAAAATTTTTAGTATGTTAATTCTTGTAAGCTCTGTCAGCGCTTACTTACAAGTTCCAGAAAATTAACTTACAAGATACGTCTTCTTACCAATCTTAAAACATGAAATTGTAAGACATTATCCTCTATTCGTGTTATTCTCTCTATAATACTTATAGAGGTTTTTTCGAAATTTAGAAAAGTTTATTACCTTTTCCCCAATAACTCCATATTTTTTATCACATTTTCACTCAGATCCTATGTTTCTTATCATAATTAAGTGTTAAGATGTCAGTAAGTGCTTACAAGCGCTTACATCTTTTGTAAGCTAGCGCTTACATCTCCTTACATTCAATATACTCTATGATATTGTACGCCCGCTTCAGTTTTTTGCCAACAATGCCGGGATTAAATTTAACTTCCCCTGCAAACAACTCTGCGCATTTTTCCATAACGTCCTTTGCTGCTTGTCTGGCTCCGGATTTTGTAGTCCTAAGCTCCGTGTTAATTTCAGTTCCCAATAGCCATTTAGCAACGTCAGGGCCTTTCATGAAGCGTTTACCATTTGTATAAGGTACAACCTTCAACTTCTCAAATAGTAACCGAGCTCTGGTTTCAGTCTTGTTCCCGCCTAAGATGGTAGTTTCTACAACAGTTTCCTTGCTATCTATTGCAGCATAAATCGCGGCAATCTGCTCAGGGAGAGGTTTTCTAGGTTCCCTCTCATCTTCATATTCAGAAATACCAGCTTCGTAGTTGAGATCCCGCCCGATGCAGTGAAACTCATCAGCTCCTAGATTTGATTCGATAAGATTAAGTCGTGTAAACACGTTACTTTCTACGAGGGTATTTCTAACGAGTTCTTTAAGGTCTTCCTGGACCTCGGGATATTGTAACAGCCTTCGAAACTCTTCAATTCTCTCGGTCACAGTAAGTCCTTCTAATACAGTATTCAGTTAGAATCCCTCACTTATTCTTATTAGGGAAAATTGATAACTATTTTTTAGACACATTTGTTATCACCTCTATAAGTTAGAAGTACTACATTGCATATATATTTTATGCTTCTAGAAACACGCTTCAAGAATCTACAAACACGTTTCATAAAGTTTATATACAATGGGCGTGTCATTTTAATAGATTGATATATGCCACAGGAAAAGCGATTCACAGAAAAAGGCGCAGTAAAAGCGTACAACACTTGTAAAAGATACCCGTTTCTTCCGGCTGTCTGCTTTGCTGAACAAATGGGTTTTAGTACTCGACATGCTACCAGGGAACTCGTTTCACTCGTAGATACAGGGGTTTTTGAAAAAATACAATATGGGAACGTATATCTATTTAGACCGGTAAAAAAAGAATAACTCACTCTCTAAACCCCCTTACAACGTTTTCCCCTTCTTCAGTCAAAATAACATAGCGTGCCTGCCCACCAAAAACCCGCTTAACATATCCTGCTTTTTCTAAATTTCTAACTATTTTGCATCCATATTGTGAGGATGTCCCACTCTCCACGGATAAAATGCTTATATTTCGACGCTCGCCTGGAATAGCTTTTAAAAATCTTATATAAAGAGCGGGATTTTTCGGCCAGATCCCTTTTAAAGATATCTCTTCTACGAATTGACTAATACGCATAGTTGCTACTCCGCAAAAATAATTATACAGGCAGGTATCATAATATCACATCCTCAAAAAAAGAAAGAATTCTAAAGCTCCGCTGTGTCTCTTCAATCCTTTTTTTCTCAGCCTGGATTTCTCTTGTCCTGGAGCTATTTTTCTGATTGTGGCTCCATCGACAGTATGATGAACAGAATTTAGCCTGGCCGCCTGCTTCAAATGTTTTTTTGCACTCTAAACAGGTGTTTAATACTACAGAGGGCAATTAAAGAGCCCCCTTTAACCTCTCGTTTTGCTTAAAAATCCCGCAATATTCGCACTCTAAAGAATCATTGCAGGCAAAAACATCCTGAGCATTCGGGCATGTTTTTTTATATTGGCATTCGTCAGTCATCATCTCACCTCCGATTTACAGACGGTGAGTAATATCGGCTCTTTTCCATCTTTTGTAATGGTAACTTCAAAACCAGTTTCACAATCCTTTATCTTTTCATAAGCCCAACCGTAAGCAATGCGCTCAATATATTCACTTCTGGTCATACCAAAATCGGTTTTTGCCAGATATAATCCAAGGTCCCCACCCAAATGCTTTGCAAACCCTTTGTACATGGGTTCATTTGGTAGCATTCCTCCTATTTTTATAAGTGGAAGAAGCCTGTTAACAAGCCAGCAGAACCCATCTTCATCAATTCCGTGAAGGTCATAAAGTGCGTCCCATACCTCTTCCCAATCTTCGTACTTGTTTTCCATATTAAGAAGATGAGCGGCAAGCTCTATACATTCAAGTTCATCTGTCATCAAACCGCCACCGCGAGCTTTTGTAAAGTGGTCCATGAAATCTGCTTTCTCTCAGGGACCTTCTCAGCAGGCACAAAAAAAGATTTAACTACGAGCTCCCCAAAATGTACTATGCAAAAATACATACCATGCTTAGCTTTTAATTCTGTGTCCTGCTCAGGATACAAAGTTACCATACCGGCCTTCCTGGGCGAAGTCGGACGATTTGGCCTTTCATACCAAGCCTGGCAACTTTTCACATCAAGCGGGACGCCATTGAGAAGAGCATCATAGATTCCATTTACCCACTCAAGCCCAGGTATTACTTCTCTTGCATACTCTTCGCAGAATTTGCCGTTTCTATGGGCTGTGGTATTCCGGTCTATAAGGTCTGCATTCATGTAGCAGACCTCTTAGAAGCTTTTATCTTGCCTTTATTTTCTATGATTTTTTCGCAGGCACTCAAAGCACAGTCCCAGCAGATTATTTTTCCACCGTCAATAATTATACAATTTGCCGGCGTGTTGTCTTTAAGAGTGGCTCCACATCTCGAACAAGTACACATCATGTTCAGCCCTCCAAAGTGCCTTCGACTTTCCCATGCTCTGAGTCAGGGGCTGTACTAAAGTATGGGGTCACCATTGGCCTAAATACCGCGTCCGGGTCTTCTTCGGCTTGATATTGAGAAAAGGTTTCCACTAAGTTTTTTTCGGGATCATCCGGGAATTTTATGATGCCCTCATCAATTGACCTGCAAAAGATATTTATCGCCGATATCTTTTTACTTGTTTTGGAGCCCACTACTTTCTCAATTTCCTTGGTTCTTTTTGAACCCGTGAACTTGAGGAGATAATTCACTGTTTTCCTGTCTATATCGTGGGTTATGTGGGCATATCTAAGAATTATATCGTTGCCGTTTGGGGTCCAGCTAAAATCTTTATATTTTGGTACATAATTCCATTTCTTATGGTTTGCAGGTATTATAGTACCAAATGGCTTTTCGTTCCGGGGCACTGTAAGCTCTTCAGGGATGTTTACACTTAATTCCAGAGGCTCATCATCTATAAGGTTCACAAAGGCTTCAGGCTGGATCGTTGAGTTAATATTCTGCCCTGAATACGATCTATCAAGTACTTGGTTCTGACCTTCCAGCAGCCTTAGAGCTGTCATCAACAGGGTTTTCGTTTCAGGATCAATATTGACGTTGACCTGACAGTTTATAGAAAAGTTGATATCAGGAAGGGTCATTATTCCTGATTGAGTGTTGTTCTGGCCTTCCTGGGTGGTGCTTGGTTTCGCTGGAATCTCACTCACTTCTATTCACCGCCTTTTTTGTATTGGAACGCGACGTTCCAAATGGATAATCGTGCCATTTCCCGGTTTTGATATCTTCCCATCTCTTGGCCTGTTCGGGGGTTAGTTGGAGGGACATTCATCCACCTCTTTTTTGATATTATCAAAACATTTCTTACATTCCCCCAAAGTACAGCCCTTTACCTCGATATTTACATATTCGTGTTTTTCAAGCGTGGTGGTCGTGCGTTGATAATTTATTTTGGCTAACTCGGTAATTGCTTTCCCATACTCGTCTTCATTCATCCTGCACTTCCTCCTTTTCGCGGTAGCCTGGGCATTCTTCAACTGTTCCGGACATCCATTTACATGGATTTTTTGAGCACGTTTCACAAATAGAGACTGTGTTAATCATTTCAGAACCACTCCTACTAAAGCGATAATTAATATTATGGCTATAAGTAAAATTGATAAAGCTATTTCAAAAATCATAGGTGATAAAACCCACAACCAAGACCACGTGAGATATCCAAAAATCTTGGCAATTACAAAGATGAGGGTCAGTGCCGGGAAAAACCCTATCAGTTTATAATTATTTGTAGTGGATGAGGTCATTGGATCACCTTTACACCTTTGTCAGTTACTTCCATAGTACAAACATTTGTATCGATCCCCATAAATCTGGATCGATGAGCTCTCAAAACCAGTGTAGTTTTTCCCGTCTTTCGACCATGCGCAGCATAGTTGGTTTTAAGGATCTCTTTATAATAATATCTGGATTTTTCTCCAAAAGGTTCCAGGATGTCATTCTCTCCCTTGTTCATAGATGATTCAGGCTGATTGGTGGCTACTACCAGGGAGTTATTGTCAGTGGCATATTCTTTAAGGTCGTCCGACATCCAAATTAATTTTTGTAATACATCGCCTTTTCCTCTCATATCTGATCTGCAAAAAGCAGCTAGCGCAGGAGCTCCTATACTATCAATGACCACAACATTATACTTAGAGAGTGAAGGCAGTCTTTTTACATAGTCACAGAGTTTTGGGAACTTCTTTATAAACTCGTATTTTATCCCAGCTTTCTGCATCGCTGCTATCTGGTCATCATTCATATTGTGCTCAGTGTCGATGTATAGAACCGATTTTCCTTTTAATTTCGAATCAAGGGCCAGTTTAGTACAAAGGCTTGTCTTTCCCGTGCCAGTGGGTCCAAAAATCTGCATAAGGTCATTTTTACATATCTTGTTCAAGACTTCAAAAAGGTTGACTTCTCCTGTTTTAGGAGCTGGAGCCTCTACATATTCAGTAGGGCGGTCTGTAAACTCTTCTGATTTTTCAGCTGTTTGTTTTTGAGGCACTTGTTTCAGATGTGCGTTTTGAGAATCTTCCATTCTCTTTGCTTCTTCAGCCATCGCGAGCCGTCTTTCGTTTTCTTCTCTTTCAAGCCTGTTCTTTTCTTCTATTTCAGGGTCAATTTTAGGGGTTTCAGACTGAACCGTTTCAGGCTCTATTTTCTCAGGAACTTTAACGGGCTGCTCAGTTTCGATTATCCATCCATTGTCTACAGCTTCGTTCCAGGCTGCCTGAAACTCATCATCGAGCGTCTGAATCATATCTCGGGTATTTGCGGGGAGAGTTGGGTCTTTTTTCCAGTCGTTGACTACTTTGCCCTTATGTTTCACTTCCCACAATTCAGCAGGGAAAGACACATCTACTGTGACTGCATTTTCGGAGTTTATTTTCCAGAGAGCCTGTTTTTCCTCAATTTTTATGATCGAATACCCACGGAGGCCCATGAGTATTTTCATTTTTTGTTCAAGAATAGCGGGGCTGTCAGTCATGCCTTAAACCTCCATGATTAACAACTGAAATCCTCTTCTCTCATTATCAAGCTCAATCTGGAGCTCCCTAACTTCTCGCCTGAATATCCGGATCTCGCCATACAGCGTCTGAAGCTCATCATTGTCCTCAGCAGCCATCTCATAAGCGATCTTTCGTTTAGTCTCATTTGTGAGTCCAGAAGCCTTGTCTGAGGCTTTTTCCTCAATGCCCCATCTAAGGACATTTTCCAGAGATCGCTTTCTTGATTCTAGGCCGTCGATCCATTCTTCTATATCAAGAATACGGCTTTCAAGGACTGCTATACTATCATGTTCTTCAGCGTACTTTTTAACCTCGGTTTCGGGCTGTGAAGGCATGACAACGCAGTTCTTACCAGCTTCCTGAAACGCCTTTTTCATCTGTTCCAGGTCAAAATCTGTAAGGGTTTTAGATTCTCCTGCCATCCTCAAATCTCCCGGCAATCTGGACAAAACGGATTATCGTCACTTGATTTAAACAGCTGCCCGCAAAAAGTACAACTTTTCCCTTTTTTCTCAGGTTCTTCTCGGAGACTCGTTTCATCTGCGAGACTCAAATCCCGCACCATCTCAGCACCGTCTTCAAAATCGCTCATTTCTTACACCTTCTAAAATTCAATAACACACGCCTCTTTTTCATAAAAAGTAAATAATGGTCCATGCCAGGGTTTGAACCTGTGTTTTTCTGTCAAACATGGACACGTTGAGACGCTGAAACTTATAAAGCATCAGCGTCTTTCGTTTGACCAATTTCAGAGATTCAAGGGTTTAGGAGTTGCCTAAATTTTTTTGTTTGTATTATTTTGTCCGGGTTGTCCCGGATCTCCCTACAAGGAATTGAACCTCGTATTACCTCTAGCCATCTCGGACCAGTGGCCGGTTTACCGTTAAGCCTATAAGGAGACTTGTGCCCGGATTACCGGGCTGGTTCGTACAAGTTTTTGGCTTATATTTTTGATATCAGTTTTCTCACGTTACGCTTTTTTAGATACCTCCACTAGAAGCTATTTATATATTTTTACGGGGAAAATTCCCGAAAGCCATAAGAAGGAATCGAACCCTCCCAGAATCTCCAAACAGATTATGGCATTTGTCCCCGGCTATCCCAGGGACCTCTATTACTAAGACATATTAAGACATTTTAAGTTGTGTAATCCCAACACCGGGCACAATTCGATACATCCTTACAGTTTCTTCAAATCCATTATTGATTTTGTCTCAAGCGTGAACTTGAAACAAAGGCCGTATCAAGATTCGAACCTTGAGCAGTCTTGAACTTTAGGGGGTGTTATCTGAGGTTCAAGGTGTTACTTTGTCGGGTGTTACTATGGTATAATTGACTGCCCTCATCTTTGAGGTACGGCACGATGATTATTTCCAACCCGTTTTTTATTTTAGCCCTGGATTTACCAGGGCTTTATCTTGTCTGTAGGGACATTCTAACTCAATCCGTGAGCCATCGTCGTACACTATGCTTGAGATAAACACATTCTAACTATACCCCTGTAAAACAGGGCAGGCCGTGCCCAGGAATTGAACCTGGGGGCAATTGAGTAGGTCATAGGTTGAAGGGTAGAATTTGGGTCTTTTTGTGGATACAGCAGGTGTTTATTATTGCCCTCCCATGCACGGCATATGGTGAGGTTTTTTATAGCAGTTCCTCAACTGCTGAGTTCTTTTCTCGATCTACGTATCATCGAAGGAATTGAATCGAACCTGCCTGAGTAGTTATTATCATACCTGGCTTCACAGGGGTCTGCAACAGGCTTTAGACCACACGTTGAATTTTCATATTAGGAGGAACCCCAGGCAAGCAGAAGCCTGGGTATTTTTTGGAGGTTTACTTTGTCTTGATACAGTAGCGGCCCCCAGGAGTTGAACCGTGTATTCAGGCCGCACAATGCTCACTCTCGTCTAGCAATCGTTAGGATCGCAGCGTACAAAGGTTCGTTTTTTGTTAGCTGTTCTATCGTTTCTTCGGAGTACGTTTTTGCCTGTTGGATCAGTTCAGATTCGCTCATTCGGAACCACACCCAACAGGGCCTACAAGAGCTTCAAAAGTCCAGGTACAATGAGGCATTCTGTGAAGGAGTATTCTACCTTTAATGCCGGTTGCTCTAAGACTTTCAAAAGCTGTCTTACTATTAGGAGCTGTGAATAATATTCTCATAGTCTCACCTCATTGAACTATTCCAATTTCTTTTGCCTTATTCATAATCTGTTCATTATTGAGTACAAAATACATCAACAACGCAGACGACTCTACAGCATTCGAACGGTTTGAAAATTGTTCACTTTCAACCATTTGTTCTATACAGTTATCTGCAAATCTCGAAACCGATGTGCTTATTGTTACTTTTCTTTGAGTTTTTATCATGTTACATACAATCCTTTTCAGTCACTCTATGCCTTTTCGACAATTACAGAGTCACCACATGCATAAAATTGTACATTATCCCCCGGTTTTACGCCTAACTTTTCACAAACCTCTAAGGATATTGGCATCGAAAGATTTCTCCAGATGCGACTTTCTTTTCCTAGTTCCACTTTTTCCATCTTTACACTCCATTAACATGTCAATCTTACTATACCAATATTGGCATGTCAATAATAACAATACAACGTTGGAGTATAAATAATTTACTATACAATACTATATTGTATGGAGCGAAAGCGAAGAAAAATTACAATTAGCGTGTCGATGAGTCCGTTTTTAGTGGAAAAAATCGATAAAGAAACAGAAAATGAAAAATACTCAAGCCCTAGTGATTTAATTTCAATAGCGGTAGCTGAGCATCTTGTAAAAGAAGACACTGGGTTAATTGATGAGTCAATAGACCGCTTTTTAACTATATTTTTATCTGATGAAATATGTTTAAAAACCCTCACTGATACGCTACACACCGACTTAAAATTTAGAATATCCGCTCTTAAAAAGAAAGCGAAAGCGTGTATAGAACTAGGTGAATTTAAGGAGGCCATCAAATGCCTCAACCAGGCGAAAGACTTAGAAGCCAACCCAACAGAAATAAAAGATATACCTCAAAAAGAAAACGTTTCTATTGTATATGGAATAATAGATAACGAGGACTCCGAACTCTGATTTTCCAGCACAAATAATCACATTTAAATATCTTTTTTGCTTATATAATTCACAACCCTGTCAACAAAAACTCCAGGGTGGTTAACATGTATATAAAAACTATCTGTCCAAACTGCGGCAAACCTGCCGTAAGTAGAGTTGCAATCCATTATCAAAAAATAACATCGTTAGACGGAGACGCAGCCGACAAGATTGTTATTAAAAACGTGGAGATCACAGAAACTATATCATTCGAAACCATTGTTAAAAATATAATACAGTCATTAAATAACAGTAGTAAAAACATAATCAGTAACGAAGAACTTAATTATATATTAAAAAACACGTTTGGAATCACCAAAAACAGCATCTCAGATGTGATTAATCTTTTAGTAGAAGAACACTACTTAAATTTCCAGGGAACTGAAAACGTATTTGTAGTTATCTAAAAATACGTTGCCCGAAGAGAAGGCGGGATAACATCTTTTGGGTAAGATTTGCCTCCTCTACGAGCGATCAAAGACAAACTTATTAATATATAAATGTTCTTATTAATTTTCGATTATCTGCAACTCTTTTTTCTAGAAAATTATATATACTAAAATATTTTGACGTTTGACACTTAATAAGTGTAATTGTTATTATAATTGTTATATAATGGCTGCAATTATACAATGTTTTTAATAACAATAACACCTACCTTTTGATATGCCAAGGAACCCAAATAACCCCAAGACTAAAATCTCGATTGAGAAAAAGCTCGAAAAAAAGAAGGCTGAAACATTAAAACTTAATGCCTCGGAAGAAAATAAAAAGCTTGTTATAAAATTTATTAACTCGCAAATAAGGGACGGCAAGAGTAAGAAAACATGTCACACCCTGTTAACTTCATTGTCCAAGATTCTGATAAGTACTAATTTTGAATTTTCAAAAACGACAATTGAAGACGTAGAAGACTTCTTAGACACCCTGGAAGTCAAAGAATGTGAGAGGGGACTTAACAAGGGACAGCCTCTTTCACAATTCACAAAAAACAATATGAGAACGCACTTTAAGGTATTCTTGAAGTATATCGGAAAAGAAAAAGAAGCGGCGGTGATACGCTGCAGAAACCTGAAAGGAACTAAGCTTCCTGAAGACATCCTGACAAAAGAAGAGGTTCTTGAGATCATAGACCATGCCGCCTGTCTCCGAGATAAAGCCCTTTTTGGTCTTCTATATGAGTCCGGCTGCAGAGTGGGGGAAATCCTAAGTATGAAAATCAAGAACGTTGAATTCCTCCCATCAGGCGGCGCGTCTGTAACCTTCCCTGCCGGTAAGACAGGCGCAAGGAGAGTTCTTATTTTTAATTTCGCTTCCTATGTTAGACAATGGCTTGATGTCCACCCTCTCAAAGATGAGCCAGACGCCCCGCTCTGGCCGACAGGGGACTACAGGCATACTCAGATTTCAGACATTAGTTTAAGGTGCGCCCTTATAAAAATCGTTGAACGAACGGGAATTAAAAAACGTGTTTGGCTTCACGGTTTCAGACACGCGCGCGCAACTCACCTTAGCGAGTACATGACTGAGCAACAAATGAAAGTTTATCTCGGATGGACTGCAGGCTCCGACATGCCCGCGATATACTGCCATCTCTCCGGCCGGGATGTGGACAAGGATGTAAAGGCCATGTATGGCATAGAAGACAGTGAGGCTATAATTGACCCTATGAAGCCGGGAAAATGCCCCAGATGCAGCGAAATGAACGCTCCGGGTGCAAACTATTGTTTAAGATGTGGCCTGCCTCTTACAATGACTTCACAGCAAGAATACGAATCAGCAAAAGTCACGGCAGAACGGCTCTTCGTTGAGTGGATAAAAGCAAATCCTGAAAAAATGAAAGACGTGGGTGATTTAATACCGAAATGAATTTACATATTACTTTTTTATAAAAAGTGAAATGAAATCTAAAGCTTTATCTTCGGGAATTTTTACCCCCAAAATTAAACACATCATTGCAACAAGAGGGAGTGCGTAAGCTCCATCGTTACCCGTAACTATTAAAGCAATTTCAATTCCTCCTATAATGATGATTGCTACAAGATGGAGCGGGTTACACTCTGAAAATTTTATAGTAACACAACCTATTCACTGCCGAAGTTCTTGAGTAACTTGGAGACTGCCGGAGAATTAACAATCTCCATACTTTCCGCATATATTTTTTCCATCTCCTCTGGTGTGATCTTCCCGTCTGCGGCGGCAGCTTTCCCACATTCAAAGAGGGCTTTTACCTCGCTAAGAGCTTCAAGCGCAGATATTTTTTCATCACCAATTGTTTTGAGAGACATTTCAACGTTTTTAATTTCTTTTCCATATTTCATTGAGGCATATTTGTACACAGTACCAGCCACTACCACAAGGGCAGTAGCTATTTTTGCGAGTTCAATCAAGTCCATGTTTTGCACTCCTAAATTACAAAGTTGATTTTTAGATACAGGCGTTTGCTTTTTTGAGCAAGTGCCTACAAATGTGAGCGTACCATCTGTCTCAAAAAAGTCACAAGTTCCGCAGGTTTTACCGAGTGGTCGGGCTATCTTAAGCTTATCCTGTGCTTCTCGCTCGATCTGAGATAAAATCAGATGGCACATATTATTCAATAGCAAAGTCCAGTATTAAAATAGAAAATTGAAGTTAAAACAACTTCAAGTCGGATCATTGGACAGTGTAGAAACCTTTGCACTTGGCGCAATTTTTAATATTTCGGCGGTCAACTGTTCAACTTCTTTTGAAGTACATTTCACAACAAGGTAAGCTTCCGTTTCCGCGACTTCTGCAGGTTTCTCAGGCTCTACAGGCTCGATAACTTCTTCTTTTGTATCTTGCTTAATGCCTTGATACTTCCAGGTTCCCAGAAAGTTCTTAACCGAGGCTGTACAGTTTGCATCATCAGTTTTCAGGTATATCCTGATTTTAACCTCACTGCCTGCAGGAGCCAGGTACTCAACAGTTCCATTCCGGGAAGTATAATCAGATTTCGAGTTTGACCACTTTGCAAGCTGTTTTTCATTGTTTCCAGACTCAACAGTTACAAAACATGTTGATAGTATTCCGTCTTTTTTATTTTTGATATCAATTCCCAGCTTAGAGATTGATATCTGGTTACCGGATTTTCCCGGAATTGTGAACTCACGTACTACACAATTTTTAGTTGTGTTATTGCATACAGTTTCTTTTGACTGATATTCTTTAGTATCTGATATTAAGGTCATATAATCACCTATATATGGTATATTTTTCAGAGAGATTTTTTATAATGTTTTCAGCGTCTCCCTGATCGCAGGTAACAAACACTTCTGCAGGGGTGTCTTCGGTAGGTTCGTCGGGCTCGTCCGGTGTGTCTGGTTCATCCGGGCTTACAGGTGAAGAGTTATTGTATCTTCCAAGCTGCTTATCTGCGAACATACAGGGACTTGAGGTAGAGAGATGGTACTGAGCATCGGAGTAAACAGGATTCTTCAGGATGCTTCCTGTAGGTTTTACGCCGTAGTAGTCGCCTGCAGTATTACCGTAGAAACAGTTTTCATCTACGGTAATTTCATGATTGTCCCGGATGTTGACCAGGCCAATTCCGCTATATTTGTCTGGATAACTGGCTTTTTTAGTGCCTGTCAGGATGTTACCTTCGATGTTGACCTTGTACCCATCTCCTTTTGATGTCGTAATATAGTTCCCTACACGAAATGCAGCCCCGGAACACTGGTCTATTGTATTATCGTAGACCTCGGCGTTCCACCCGTCCAGGCAGATCCCCGCAACTCCTGGGAGCTTGTTAACAGCCTGCATCTGTCCACAGGCTTTTATCACGTTTCTGTAGATCTCAATAGAACTTGCCTTAGTGTAATCATATGTATGCGTTACTATCCACATGCCAGGCCCCTCACAGCCTTCTATCCAGTTCTCAAAGATCTTCACGTTTTTGCTGGTGCTTCCGGCAGTCTCGTCTATCTGGGCAATTATTCCGGGTCCTGTCCTGGGCGTGTACTTACTTGTGCTGTAGATCCAGTTATTCCGAAATGTCACATCAGATGAGCCACGACACCGCAGGGCTGCATCTATCCTGGTGTAAATAATATTTTCAGCAGCCTCTACGCCGGTACACCTTTCCACGTAAAAACCATCGTGCCCGATGCCATAGACTTTATTTTTTACAAAGTTGATGTCTTTACTGTCTATGATACGTGCTCCATCTCCCATCGAGTTATGGATGTTCATACCCTGGATGGTGACTTTCGAAGCTTTACTACCTCCAAACAGGTTATGGTAACCTTTTCCCCAGGGCACAGACTGTTTGCTTGACATCCCGTCAAAAATAAAATTTTCAAAAAGATATTTTTCTCCTGAAAATGCGAAAACTGGAATTAAGGGTTTCCAGACAGTAGGGTCCGCACTGGTAACTAATTCTACCGTGGCTTTTCCGTCGCCTGATATCGTGGTCCCTGGGTTTAGTGTGATCGGCAGGCGTGCGGTGTACGCTGTTTTATTTTCGGTTGTTGTCAGTTCTACCCCGTCGTACTTGCAACCATCACCACATTTTGTAAACGTGGATTGCTGTAAAGTTCCCGGGGTTAGTGTTAATAGATTGGGTGTTTCAGCCATATTTTCCTCGCTCGGATACCTCTGATTATTTTTATCTGAGCGAGAAGGTAAAAACGAAAATCAAAATTTAACAGCGACTATAAGAAGAGTTTTGAAAAAAGTTAATGTAAATGTATTAACCAATTAAAAAAAGTTGAATATAGGGCTTTATACAGCCCCTCAAAACCCTGAAACCTTTGTAATGTTTGCTCCTGTCACAACTACGGTACTATCGACAGGGCCAATTATCTTAAACTTCCATGTCTGTCCTTTTTTCAGATTTTGTGTGTTAGTCAAGAAGCTTCCGACGACTGCCCCGTCTGCGTCTGTGAACTGAGCGTCAATTTCAGCGTATCCGAGATCTTTATTCGCAACGGCTGTACCTTGCACATAGTAATATCCATACTGGTCTTTTGTGAGGGTATTTTCAGTTACCGTTAGGACTTCTTGCGTTTCAGCTGGAGTAGACTTTGTTGTTTCGGGTGGGGTGTCTGCTTTAGTATTCTCGCTGTTGTTTGTGTTACTTCCAACACAGCCAAGCAACAAAAAAATTGCTACGACTGCAATTAATATTTTGTATACTGTTTTCATGTCAATTCCTCTTTTTTAGTTTTTAACGATGATTGATTATTTTAACTTACTTATTTTTCAATAATTTTATTTTAGTTTCATAGTATCTAACAATTCCTGGGGTATACTGATACTATTCGCCGCTTTAGCCATTTATTTCATTGGTTCGGCACATTTTCCGGCACGGATTATTAACTCTTGCATCATGTCTGCATACATTGTTTATTCCTCCTTCTTTCCAGTCTCCCAATATTTTATAAGTCTGCTTAATACATCATCGAAAGACTCTCCATATTTACCTATATTCGCAACACGCTCTAAATTTTCAGGCGATACTTTCTGAGTTGGATTCTGTTTTTTTATTTGCTTTTCTGCCATGTCTTAAAAAGAGTATTCATCGTATTTAAAGTTTATCTAGTATACCAAGTAGATTAAGTATATATAGTATAAAGTGCTATTACTATATACTAAGTTAAACGGAGCGCAACAAAATGTCAAACGGTCTTTCAGAATGTACTCAATACATCTTCAATGCTGAAGCTGACAGGCTTGAAAGAATAAGACAAGCCCGAAACGAGGCTTACAGGAACTATGTAAAAAGTTACATCGAATCAATCATGAAAAAAAGATGTACCTGTTCGGCCTGCAAGACTGAGAGCTCAATGAGCTTGGTAAATATTGTTAAGATCTCACAAGGAATAGAAGAAACCTGGACGTGTTCACACTGCGAAAGAGTGGCAAAAAGAACGGTTACTAATGCAGATTTTACACAGTGGTTTAATGAGGACAGGCAGAAAGCCTAATTTTTATTTTTTTGTTCGTAATGGAGTGAAAATAATGATAAAATCGAAACAGCCAATCCGGGTAGTAAATGCCAGAAATGCAAGACGAAAGACTAACCGCAAGACTGAGACACCAGAGGATGATTGAAATGGCCCAATCTAATAAAATTGAAATGTCAGATGAAGATTGCTGTGATCTCGCGGCCCATATACTTAATATGAGTAATCAAACCGATGACGAACTTGTATGGCTAGAACTAGATTATAAGTACGGGATAGAACCTTCTGAGTTCATAGAACTTATCAAAAATCTTGTTCCCTTAATTGAAGTTGGAAAATCACATTTAACCGGGGCCGTTAGTAAGGGATTTGCAGAGAAATTGGGCAATACAGACGTTATAGTTTGGTTTGCAAGGATGGAGTTACATACCGAAGAGGTAAAAAAATGATTCCTTTCATTCTCATTTCAACTCGTGGAGGCATGGACGTTCTAACCTTCCGAGATTCAGATAAAGCAGCTGGATTCTGTTCAAAACTTGAGCGGCTTGGGGTTGTATATACTAAGGAAGTGTTTTGATGAAATCCAAATATCTCATTATCGTAGAACGTGCTGCTCTGTTATTTATCCGGCAAAGAAAGGGGAAAATTCGGGTAAGGGTGGTCTAAATGATTACCGTCGATATCTGCGAAACTCCTTCTGACTGTTTCACACGTCCGTCTTGCGCGGGCTGTATAGGCAGAATATACCCTGAAAAATGCTTGTATCCAGGGAAAAGGAAAAGCCAAGGAGCTTAAATCATGTCTGAACTACTTCACAAAATGATACTACTTCAACAGTTTTACGTTCACAGAACGCCGACTGGTCTAATATTCCCACTCCGTAAAGAAGATGCTCTAAGCCTAAAAGCTCTTGGATGGCAAGGAATAGAACTTGCTACAGTGGGCGATGAAGAGTTTATCAGTGAGCAATACGACTGGTTGAAGTACGTTGACGAACAGCAGGGATGTTAAATGGATCTTGAATCAGATTATAATAACCTGCTTGAAACAGCCACGAATGAAAGAATCTTTGACCTCCTTGACTCACGGAGGGAAGCAAGACAACAACAAGAAAATTGTAATGAGTGAGGTGGTTTAAATGTCTGCAGAAATTTCAGAACCCTTATTAATTCCTGAGTACATCCCTGATCAAGACCTTTATCCTGGGCAGAAATTTTCGTCATATAACGAGATGAAAGAAGCCTGCCCGGAGCTTGACAGGAGAAAAGACGAAATGGATCGAGTAGGAATGCCGTACACTCCTATGTTTGCAGATTTCCGGAGGAAATATGATGTCTGATGCAAAAGACTACCCCAATACAATAGAACCGGTTGCTAAGATACTCTACGAAGAACTCATGTTATCTATTCAAAAAGAGTTTGGTTTACCTGGTCCCTCCTTCAAATGGAGCGACGCTAATGAGCGTACTCATGATTATATGAAATTAAAAGTAATTACCGTACTCAACGCGGTCAACTATTTTGAAGGCAAAACCTGCAAAGACTGTGATTTTTTTGAAAGAGCTCCCTGTATTACACCAGAAGGCGACTATTCAGAAGACCCAGATAGGCAGATCTGTATAAATTTTGTGCTGAAAAAATAAACAAGAGGTTTAGGACATGGATGAAATAAGTAATTTTGGAGGAATAACAACAGAAGAAGCAGGAAAAGCTCTAAACAGCCAACTTAAAAAACTTGAGGCTGCAAAAACAGATGAAGATTATTTAAAAGAGCTTGAAGTATATAATCAAATGCTCAAGGAAGCTGATTTCAGTACAGATGCTCAGGCAGACTCTAAGAAACGAGAATTGACGATGGCTGATAAAGTACTTGCTCCGGCAGTAAACAAGATTACTAAGCAGGTTAATAAGGTTAATAGGAAGCTGATAAAACATAATAAGAAACGAGGGAATAAATGATATCTAAACGACTAAACGACATAGGTATTAAAAACGTTAAAGAGTTTAAAAACAGCATATCATTCTCAACAGATAATAACGATCAGTATGAAAAAGCCATAATGATATTAAAAGAAGATGGATGGAGGAATATAAAAACAGAAGCTTTAGTCATAGATGCTGATCCCAAAATAATATTTCAGAATTCACAGTCATTTTACGCGGAAAAACCAACAAGAGGTTGATACAATTGACTCAAATTCAGGCAATGATTTTTGATATGAAGACAGTTAGATCACTTTCTAAACAAGGAATCATATTAACAGATGAACCTTTAAGGGAAGCAGGCAAGAGAGGTTCTGAAGTGGGTAAAGTGTTGAGGAGAATATATGAAATATAATAAAGCATGGTCTTTCATAGAATTTTATAAAAAAGTAGTAAGTGGTGAATTCAGCCTACTCCCTAAATACTACGAAAAAGAAATGAATTTTAAATGTGAAATACCGGAGAGTTTGTTAAAAGTCGACGATCAAAAAACATACAACGCGGTTGTCTTGGCATGGAAGGACTATGTTGAAAGTATCGAGTTGGATTAAATCTTAATAAACGAGGCATAAAAATGATAGTAAAAGAACTCATCGAGGAACTCAAAAAACAAGACCCAGATCTTAAAGTATATGCTGTAACAGAAAGTGGGTATGTGTTGGCCCCAATCATAAAAGTATATCCAAAGGTAGTTAATTATGGTGAGCCAAGTGTATTAATACACACTGAGTATTTTGATCCAAATGATGTCGATGAAGACGAGGATGAAAATGATGAGATTGAATAAAAGACTTATCTCAAAAGCTCCAAAACGTGGCCCTGAAGAGCTTGAAATTGAACTCTTAAAACTTAAAAAAATGAGAAGTGACCCAGAGTATATATGGAGGTCAGCTATAAGAGCGTTTAAGACATTCGCTGAAAACTTAAAAAATATGATTTTATCAATTGGCAATGCACTATACAGCGTTATTAAACCTGTTGTTGATGCAATAAATAATAATGAAAAATATAAAAAAGAAGACAGTGAACTGTTTCAAACACTGCCGTCTGTATAGCGATTTGAACACAACCTAATATAATAAACGAGGTTGGTATGGAAATTATAAGTCGTGAACACTATATAACAAAATACACAAACGGGAAAATAAAAACCGGAGAACTTGTATTATACATAGACGGAACTTTAAAATATCAAACAATTTTTGATAATGAGCCACCAAATATAATATTTGATAAAAAATATAAAAACATACCTTATGCAAAGAAAAAAATGAAAATTTTAAAAGATAAATATTTTACATTTTAATCATTTCTTCGGTTTCTTTCCATTTCCACCACATGCCATTATATCACCTCCTTTTTTCTTATGGATAATAAACAAAATGCGTACCCAATGATGCACTATAAGCCCCGGCCGCGCTTGAAGCCGACATCATAAAAGGCCCTGCCTGATATACAGATCTCCAAGCACCCCCATAAAAAATAGAATTATTAGCACTCGACGGCCCAAACCACCCATCTCCAAAAGTTTCCGTACTCGAACCATTATTAGTTTTTGTCACGAAAAGCGGACCGCCTATTTCTCCAGGCCACACCGTTTTCGTGTATCCATCAGTTGTTGGTACAATACCCTCACCAACCTCATAAGACCCATCTGCCATAATTTCAGCAAGAGTACCAGTACCATCCCTTTTAGTCACTCGGAAAGCCTTATCTGTAAACACATTAAAACCTAACAGGTGTTTATATGTGTTACCGTATCTGTTTCTTATATTTCTCCATGAGATTGCTACCTGCCCGTCAATACCGTCCCCATGTCCGGTTCCCTGTGAATCGAGAAGACTATCGATATTATCTGAGCCGGTGACTTTCCCGGCAAAACCTGTGCCGACTGGTAAGTCTACTATACCCATTCCAAACACAGAAGGCACATCTAAGGTCCCAGCTTCAATTACCTGCAACAAATCAAGATAAGCTTTAAGGTAGATATCGATAACACCAAATTTAGAACCTTTGTTTGCAGCATAAGTTTCTGCATTTGTTACTGTAAATGACAAAGCAGAGGAAGCACCCGCCGCCGTTGCGCAATTAGTGCCTGCGACAGATCCATTTAGATTTTCCGCCTGGAAAGTACCAGTTATCTGTTTTAGAAAAAGATAACCTGCTGCATCCCCCCCTGCCCAGGTTCCAGAACTCTTCTGAATGCCTATTACTGTACCATAAGCGCCGCTCGTAGCACCGGTTATCACTTCATCAATTTGTATAGCGTTAGTTCCACCACTTGTAAACTGCAATTTTGAAATTGCAGCCCCGGTGACCGGCTGAACGCCCGAAACAGACTGAAGCTTATAGTTTCCAGTGTCGTCAATCAACAAAGATGCTTCGTAAGCACTGTGGTACACAAAAGGTCTAACCGTTCCCCCACGCATAACCGTAAATGGATGCGGTGCACTCCCCTGAAACTGTACTGAAAGCGGTGCTACAATGTGCTCATGATATCTATTATCAACAAACCGGTATCTATAATTAGCCCCAGGAATCCTTACAAAAACATCACCGTCGGCGCCTGTAAATACTTTAGGACTCCCTATATTAGTATTTCCAGTTGAAAAGGTTCCGGTGCTCCTGTTATAAAATGCTGCCCACATTCCAGCCCAAAGAGGATGAGAGTTAAAAAAGCCGGTTGGTGGTGTATACGAATTTCCGTTAACGTCCACTATTTGAACTGCCTGGCTGGATGACTGTGTATCGATCCTGAATCCAATAGGTGTATAAATTGTGTTTGTAATGAATTTCAGCGTGTCCATATAAGCGTTCATAGTCGGACCGTCTGGGACGTTTCCCTCAAAATAAGTTACCATGGTATCACACCGGAAGTGTTATTAATAAACTTTTTAACAGTAGGATATAATCAATCATCTGCCCTCTCACATCATCAAGATCTACCGTTGAGAGGTCTGTAAGTAGCAAAGCATTTAGCCAATTATCAATTGTTGTAGTGTTGATATACGCAGTTTTCGCCGTAGCAACGGCATCCTGAAGAGTTGCCATATATCGTCTGTCTATAATTCCGGCTGCAAACCCTTCATACTGTATAGTATCTATGGGTTTGTCGGCAGCCGGATACGTGAAACAGTGATCTCTGTAAAACTCTTGACCTGAATAATTATCGTCGAAATCATTCCAAATATCCCAGAAGCTATGCTGCCAAGCATAAGGAAATGCCCCTTTATATCCAAGCTGCCAAAGATATAAACCGTAATTTCTTCTAAATGTTAGTGCATACTCTGGGACCGTTTGCGGGTTTCCATATGAGTATATATCATGCCCCGTTGACTTGAATTCCAAAATCTGGTCGGCAGTGAACGAACCGCTTCCAATCGCAACATCTAAATAATCTTTTATAGCAAGCGCGTTAGCCGGACTCTGAGAACAATATATTTTCACGCCTAAATTGTGTATGTCAGTCATTTTCGAAGTCAGCGAAGACATATCACTTTCGTCAACTCCGTAAATATACAGTTGGGTAACCCCATTAGCTACGCAGGTATCATTCCAAGATTCTATTCCCGCGAGTGATGCATTTATATTAGGGTATCCATTATAAAACAGGTCAGCGTTGCTGATTCCACATTGAGCCCTGATAGCAAGGGAAGTCGGGAGTATAGCAGCCGTCTGGGTCATCAACTGAGGGTTTTTTATGCCGTGCCGGACCATGTTAATATGGTCCGCTAAAAATTGAGCTTCCGACTTTGTTTCAGAAGAAACAGTAGCAGCACCGGTTGAAGTAATTTTTCCTCTGTAATAAATACTATCGTTTTCAGAGTCCAACAACTCAATGTCAAGAACTTCTACAGAAAGCATTATTGTTTTTAGAGTAGTTCTGCCGGCTTTTATCGATATTGTACTTCGATATATCCCCGGCTCCGAACCATCTGGTACCAAAATAGTTAGCCATATTTGCCGGTTCAAATCTTTTTTAAGGTGCAGCGGTTGAAGTGTTTCAGCATCATAAACGGGACGCTCTTCAATTGTGGGTTGATATGTCCCAGAAGTACTATTGGTCGGTGTGGTAATATCAATATAAGAACCGTCTTGGAGCTTCAACTCATTTTTTGCATACGGGTTCGAAAGGTTCCAGGTTTCCCACTCATCACAGTTTGTCCTGACAAGCTCAGGATCATAAGTCAAGAGTTCAGGAGTTAGAAACTTTCCGGCTTTGTGTGTGCTTTTGGCATCACACCCTGCCTGATACCAGCAATCGACATATCTTATATTTATGGCGCTTGCTGATATTGTATTTTCACCTGAAACAAGATCAGATGCTTCAATAGTGAGTGTTACATCCTTGTCAGATCTTAATACAAAACTTTCAGACCTATACTCATTCGGACACACCTGGCAAGATATCAAATTTGATAAGCGAGTAGTCGGAAGAACAGTAGACGGTAGAATTTTATCATCCGATATTGCAGGTACAACATAAGTTTTTAGGTCAATTTCGGACTGAATATCTACTACTGCAAAATACCGTTTCAGAAACTCAGCAAGAGAGCCACGTTCTGAGGGTATAAAGCAGGTAGGTACGCCATCTACCGTCTGATTTATCAGAGCATATTTCATTTTTCCAAAGTAGACAGTGTGATTGGACCGAGGGATAATAAGCTCTGTAACATTGCCTGCTTCATCTATTGAGCATGTAAGACCGTCAGGGACTTTCGTAAACAATAAATAGTAAACATCCTTTGTTGTAGGATCATAAAAAGCTAAGAATGTTTTTAAGTTCCATAGTCCGTTTGCTTGATCCCCACCAGATCCAAACTCGTAAGTCCAAGACAGATCGTCATACCCTATCATTAGTTGTAGATTTTCAATTGAGTGAGGTCTGAGCATTCTATTAAATGAAAAAGAGTTTACTGTGCCTGATGTTTGCTTTATATTCAAAGCAGAGAGCATTTCATAGTTCTTTGTATCAAGGTTGTACAATTTTATCGACGAGTGATCTGGGCATCTGATTGATAATATACACAGTGCCCACTCTGAGGAAGGATTAAATATTGAAAACTTACTTACTATAGTTTTTGGAGGCGTTACTAAATAAACATCTCCATTCTGCATCTGGTAAACTTCACCATTTGCAAGCCTATAAGCTATCCCGTCACTATCCGAAGTAATTATTTCCTGACTTTCCGCAAGTTGACCAGCCGAAAGAACTTTCCCTACATGACCACCTGATGATTTTAGATAACAGTCTTTCCCTACTTCAATTGAGATAGATCCTGGAAACATGTCTAAAAAGCGTACATTCTTCGCGCCTCCGCATGGGGTTTCTGAAAATGTACACCTATGGACATTTCCAAGAAATTGATTGAAATTAAGAAGAGCGTCAGGCTCATCCGTAAATAAAACTAAGTTTGTAAAATTTGAAAATGTGTATGTGTCGCCCTCGAATACCAGAGGCTCAAAAGGTAGGTCAGGATCATTCATATAATTTCTTCTTCTCCTAACCCAGCTTCGGTTATGGCGGCTATGGCCCGTTCTCTTGCAGTTCGGTTTGCTTCGTTCGCTGTTGCCATAGTTCGCGCCTCTTCAATTGCTGCGGTTTTTGCTGTTAGGATATCAGCCTCTAAATATTCAGCCGATACGACTTTTTCAATCAGTATTACTGTCTGGGTTACGTCGTCCTGATCGACAAACGGAAATATGAGCTTCCCGTCCTCGGAAACATCGGGGGTAAGTAATTTTAGTCTCATGTTATACCTCGAATATTGACATTTTAGCCTGTGAAATGATCTCGTCTTTGACTACTTCAAGGTAATTTTCAACATCTTGCCGGGTTGAGATATGTACTGTCTGACTATCTGTAACATACGAAGCAGGTAGTTCCTTAGTTATTATGGCCTCTTCATACCTGTACGAAAGTTTTTCATCAATCAACACGCCTTGGATATCCCAACGAACGCGGATTGTAGCAATCCCTGCCGATACTTTTTCTAGTCGGATTTCAGCCGGGTAAATTGACGATTCTGCAAGCATTTATACTCCCTCAATTGCGTAATAGTTGCCTTTGTTATCCTGGATCATCGTAATGTTTGAACCTTTTTCGGTTTCATTTGCAAGCTTCAGCGGGATATACCCGTTATCAGTAGGAACTAAGAGCATATCATCCCCAATTTCTAGAATTTTATAAGGTAAAAACACATATTTTCCACCTGATAAAATAGCGATTCCTGTACAGCCTACAGCAGGCGGATTAGGGTCAATTGGTTCTATAGGGACATAGGGTTCATCTGGGTCAACAGGGTTTACTGGATTGTCTGGCGGGTCTTCAGGTGGGACGTCTGGCTCGTCTGGAGTATCTGGCTCTTCCGGTTCGTCAGGTTCATCTGGTGTTTCCGGTGTGCTTCCCGGAACTGCATAATCAAGGTAGACACTAGACTCTGAAAGAGGTGTAATTCCCTTATATTTTCCTGCAACATTTCCGGACAGATAGTTATTCGACGCGGAGATTTTCAGGCCCGAAGCTCTGTTCCATATTCCATAACCACCGTCACCGCCGAGTTTTACAGTATTAATTATATTATTATAAGTAACAAACACTTTTGAGCTTGAATTAATTGCATTATACCCGAGAATACCGGCTCTTCCTGACCCATCGATAGTATTTCTGGAAATTGTTAGACCGTTACCCCAAGAATAGATAACGACTCCCGCAAAATAAGCAGCGCCGTTGTACTGTCCTCCTTTAATGAGATTGTTTGTGATTGTCACTTTTTGAGACGTTGAACCAGCTGATTTTAGGTAGTCCTCTAACTGTACTCCTGAACCGCTAACGTTAATTGTATTATCCCGAATTACGATATTATCTACAAGGGTAGTGTGTCCGTACTTAGGGGGCTGTAACCCTATCTGGACGCCGTACTCTCCAAATTTCGGGGCATTTGTTGTCCCGGTGAAATCTGCAATATTGTTACTGTAGATGGCTCCATTTCTGCAATGATCGTAACGAACGCCAGAGCATGAAATAGCCTTAATCGTGTTTGAAAATGTTAAGGCCCCGTTGCACTCAATACAAAATACCGAACAGTGCATGAGGTTTTGCAGATCACAGTTATATACATGAGGATCGTCACAAAATACAAGGCGTGGGCCGTCTCCCATACCGTTATACATTTTCATATGATGTATTTTGATATTAGTAGCGCGCTTTGCTTTCTGGCCCTGGATGTGGATCATATTATAGTAGCCTTCCCCGCGAATATGCCCATTGACCCCGTATAAGTGGCTTTCGTTACCATCAATCGAAAAACCCGAAATTTCGATATTTTTTGAAACTGTTCCAGTTCCACCGATCTGTCCAACAATGGGTACGCCTACATTCCAGGTACATGAATTGTTGAGTCGAAGGACCGCGGTAGAATCGCCTGTGAATTTTGTATCAGAGCCAATCAGAACCGTAGATCCTATGTCATACGTGTAAGGACCAACCAAATGTACTTCGTTCCCCGGATTATCAGCCGCCCAGGACAACGCCCTGTTTATCGTGGCTTGATCGCCTGATCCGTCTGCATCATAATCGCCTGTACCGTCACCGGCAATATATTTTATAACCACGGTAACGACACCTTCAGAATTTTGCCTGAATTTGTTTTAATTGTCCCCATCTTAGTATCTGGGTCTGCTGATAACAGGGTTCCTGTCACATAGTCTGCTTGTTTCTTAGAGAGCGTGCTCTCAACAATTGACTGTGTACTTGAAATACTGTCGTCTGTTGTTGGTTTATAGTATCCAGGAGCAATATATTGATCATAAGGAGACTGTACCACCGAGTCAATAGAAGAATAGATATAGTCAGTAATGAGCTTGACATCACAGTAATTATCATTATTTCCAGAGTGATACTTAACTTCTGATACTCGAAGCCACGACGGAGAAGGTACTCCCGATACATCCACATTGTGCTTAGAATTAGCTTCGTCTCTTGGATCATAAGCAACGACATAAGATAATTGCTGCCTGTCTGTAAGGTCCCTAAGCAACTTTGAAAACCCAGTTCCAAATCTAATTCTTTGGTACAGTTCGATATCATATCGATCTAAAAACTTGAGCTGGACTGATGATTTCTGAGTATTGAAATATAGCAGCCATTTTATAGCTTCAGCTTCGGCTGTACTGCTTTTCTCATAGATAGCGTTATCTTCAAGTGTATAGGTATTTGCCCAGGCTGTCCCGTTAGCTACTTCAGGAGTACAGGCGACAGCAACAACCGTTGCCTGGGTATTAGATAAGACTCCATGGATCATCACGCAATTATATTGAGTATCCTGAGAACCTGGAACAGTTGGATTGTCATTAATGGTATTATCAGGCCAGGTAAGTACTAGGGGCGTTGGAAGGTCGAAACCACCATACTTTTGGTCGATATCTTTTACGGGAACAACATATAGTGCAGAGTATACGAGAATCCTGTCAGTTGAAACATCATATTTTTCAAGAAGTTTAATATAGGGAATGCATCCCATATAATCAGCAATTTCCTGAATAGCCTCCCACCGGGTAGTATCGGGCTTGAACACAAATTGCTTATCGGGCTTGTTAGTGTCAATAATATTACCCTGGATAACACCTGTATGCGTAGAATCCAATAGTTCAACTATCCACTGACTAAAATTGACATGGGTTTCGTCTAACGAAATTACCTGATAATTCCAGGGAATAGGTTGGATAGACAGATTCCTTGAAAGATCGGCTGCTTCAATACTGACAGCGTTTTCTAAATGGGATAATTTGGGGTTTTTCGTGATAACTTGCCCTGAAAAGAGCATATGTTGAATATATTTCGAGTCTCTAACGATATGTTTTATAGTCGTGCCTTCAGGCGGTACAATTTCATTGAAAAAGTCGGCTGATAATTGAGTATATACCTCGGATGTCGAACGCGAGATATCGCAGGTATCAAGGCTATAATCTCCAAGTTCTTCGTATCGTATTATTGGGTCAGTTGTCATAGAAACTGACACTGTTTCAGACGCTGTAAACTTTTCAGGTTCCCCAAGAAAAGTTTCAAGTTTTACACCAACCGGCAAAACATCATAAAAATGTTTATGCAAAGAGTGTGATAAAAAAACGGCTATAGTATCCGTATGAGAATAATAACTTTCGTTAAAAATGTACGCAACTGTCTGTTGCAGATACCGTCTTCCTACTGTTATGATTGGGTCAGTTGCTGAATATTTTCTAATTCGAACCCAATCTACATATAGTGATTCAGCATTCTCTGAAAAAAGCTGAATAGGTAAACTAACATTTCCAGGTAAAGCGGTTGTAGCTGTGCCTCTTAGCACATAATTGATATAAAATTTATCTCCGGCTGCGAGGTGTAAGACCCCATATGTATAAAACGTGTTTCCGCTGCGGTCTACACCGTCATTTGTGTAGTCGGTAATTCCTGAGTTAATAGTTAACATCAGATCATTTTTATTGTAATCTGACGATCCCGCCCAGGCGGCTGCCTTTGCCGGTGAAGTGGTTGCAAATCCTGCTTTAAAGTCATTTCCTGCGGTATGATGAGCTCTGATTTCGACAAACGTGTTAACCGGATAAGAAGTTTTAGATGTCAGTATAGTAGATTTTGACGAGTTGTTTAATAACAGGACTCCATTATCTATTTTCAGTGAACCAGATTCTAGGGTCCACGCGGAATTATCAGTCTTCTCAAATTTTATATAGTAGTCAAATACATCTGCCGGACTGCTATCTGAAGTCGCTGCTCCGTTCCCAATATACATTAATATTTTAGTTTCGCCTGCTGGGAGGGAAAGCCAGACACGACAACTATTAAAAATAGATACATTTTCGATAACATAAGGGATAGGTTTTTTCTTTACAGTGGAAAATCTTACATCAGAGAAGTCTTTATTCATCCCTCTGATATAATATAAAACAAAGGTTCCTTGAAAACCTTCAGTATCCGAGGGGTTTTCAATGTTAATTTCATATGTTTTTTTCCACTGCACATAAGATAACATTAAAACACCTTATTTTTGTGGAATTGCCCAGAGTGAAAAATTCGTAACACTTACACTATCGTGATTATATACTCGGAACTTAACATATTTTCCAGAGTGATCCATCCTATAAGTGCTTGCAACTGTCTTACCCTGCGAAGTTCCACCCCCACTTATTGGGCACTGATCAGCGGGGTTATCGGATGCTGCGGCTGTGAAATTAATATCACTGCCTGAGGGATCACTAAACATAAATACTGTCACGCCTATGGCCGAACTTGCATTGAATGTTAGCCGGTATCCAATCGCAAAATCCACGGCTGTAGTTAGATCAACCCCCGCACTTGCGTCGGAATATTCTCTACCTACAAGAGTTATATTGTCAAAAAGTAATGTAGCTGGTTTTGTCAGTGCCATTAGGTCACCACCCTAGCAAATGGGATTTCAACATGGAAAGACCCAGCCTGGGTATCGTGAAAATAATTATTTTCAGATAGTACAACTCTGGCTAACAAATTGCCACCAGTAACAGCGTCAAAAATACCATACTCCCGGACTGTTACATCACCGGTAAAAGCGAAAGTAGCTTCCCATACTGCCGTTGATGGTGATACAAAAGAGCAGGTAGCAAGTTTTCTTGCAGCTCCGTACAGAGTGTTTTCTGAGGCTAAAGCGGTGTTATTTTCACTTTCCGCAGTGGACCCCGCTCCTATAGCAAAATATGTAAATGCATTACTGGTTATTCCACATGTGTTTTTTGCAAGGTATTCTAAACCTACTTTTGTGATTATTTTATCATCTCCGTGTAGCAACTTTTGAAATTGTGAAGTCGATTGATGTAGAATGTTCTAAATCCCAATTTTCAAAATGTAAAAATGCGTAATTTGGAGGTCCGGTTATATTCCCACCACTTGATTTTCCAGCGGTGGTATTATCAAGAACAGCTAAGAACAGTGCATAGTTTTCATCACCGTTTAAAGTATGAGCTCCGTAAAGTTCAACTCTGAGGTTTTCACTTGAACCTTTATTTTCGACGGAAACGTTAACGTAAGCCAGTCCTCTTAGAAGGATGGGGATATAATCAAGTGTAGCTCCGGCTGCCAATGCTTTATCAGTGTAGATGTGAACAGTCTCTTCATTTGCATAAACCTGATCAGATTGAGCGTCTGTAACAGCTTGAGAAAATTGTATATGATAGGTGTATTTCCCAGAACCTCTAACAATCTCGTAAATATCGCTAAAATCGGAAATATAACAGTTGGTGTAACTTGTACCGTCAATAATCAGAGTCCCGAATACACCTATTTTTGTCGCGAGGGTTTCAAATTCTGTTTTGTCAGTTACATAGCAGTCAAAAGACCTGGGGAAAGTGGTACTTACGGGAGATATCGAAGCGTAGATAGCTCCTGAATACTGCCTAGACTCTTTTGAGGATATTCCATACGAGTACTTATCATTTTGATAGGCTGAGACAGTCAAGCCCATGAATGTTACTATCATATTCCCCTGGCCCTCCTTTTGTTTGCCATCCGCTTTTCCCAAGCATCGAAGAGAGCATTAACATCCAGGTTATTTGCTAATGTTACACCGCCGAGGCTGAGAGTGTCTCCTCCGTAAGTGTAACTGTTTGAAGTTGTAACATTAGAAATTGTATTAAGCCCGCTGCTAATGTTTGCATCAACGGGGTTTCGAATGTTGCTAAGGGCACTTGATAGCGGTGATGAAAGGGTATTTATTTTGTATATTGACTCCGTTAGCGGATCAAGAAACACTGCGTCCCAATTGGGCAGAGTCTTGAAGGGGCCTTCTTTCGCGGGAGAATGTGGAAATAGATTACTTACTTTTTTCAGAGTTGAAGATGCCGCATTATATACTGAGCTTGCAGCGTTTTTTATTCCACTTGAAATGGAACTTATGATGGATGAGCCTGCATTTTTAGCTGATTTCGCTGCCGTGGATAGAGAACTTGATAAAGGGGATGAAATAACATCATTCCACTTTGGGAGTTTAGAAAGTGCCCCTTTGAGTGACGGGCTATTCATTGGAAGATAGCTGGCGACGAGTGACGTCATTTCACTAACTTTGTTTTTCAATGCGGTTATTTTGTCAGCAATTCCATCGATCAAGTTTTGAACTAAGTTCTTTCCTGCATTATACCAGTCTGTAGCCGTGCTCCTAATTTTTGAAGGTAATTCTGAAACTGCACTAACTATATCAGATATTTTAGAGCGGATGCTGGAAAGCATGTCCTGAAAAGCTGAAATTATTTTAGACTTTAAATCAGTTACAGAAGAGACAGCTAGATTAAATTTTTCTTTTTGTCGGTTAACCCAGTTTTGAGCATCTGCCACTAACTCATTAAACTTTGCTAACACTCCTGATTTTATTTCAGTCCATTTGAGTATTAATTGTGACCTAAACGCATTGAGTGAGGTAATAGATTGTGTGAATTTTGCTTGTTGCCTGGATATCCAATTTTGGATATCTACAATTAACTCATTAAATTTAGTCAAAACATTTGACTTAATTTCTAACCATTTTAGAGTTATTTGAGCTTTGAAACTGTTTAATTGGGTTACTGCTTGTGAATATTTCGCTTGTTGTCTAGATATCCAGTTTTGAATATCTGCAACGGTTTCATTCAGCTTTATAAGTACACTAGCTTTAATTTCATTCCATCTCTGGATTACCTGCGCTTTAAAGCTGTTCAACTGAACAATTGCGTATGCATAGCGTTCTTGCTGTCGAGTTATCCAATTCTGAATATCAACAATAATATTATTAAATGCTGTACTGAATGTAGTTTTAAGAGTACCGAGTGCTGTAGATGCTACACCCGGCAATCTACCAAGTTCAGTAGTGAACTGATTCCATTTTTCTTTTATAAAGTCTACGGCTTCTCTTGTTTTGCCCTGAATATCAAACCAATTTTTAGTCCAGGCAACATAAAGAAGTGCAATTGCACCGATGACTAAACCTACAGGAGAGATCAGCAAACCGAAAGCTTCTACTAAAATTGGTATTACCGTATAGGCGATTACGCCAATCACGCCAGAGACAACCCCAAGCGCAGTACTAAGAGCAGGGAGCACCACACCACCCACTGTCCCGATGGCAGCCGCTAACGTGGGGAACAACGACGTACCTATAACACTAACAACAGTCCCCAATGAAGCCCAGGACAGGCTTAACCCCGATACAAACGCGATCCCTGATGATATCGCAGCGAATATAGGGGTTAATACTGAAATAACGCTAGCTAACCCTATAACAAGCCCTGACGCTGCAACCGCTACACCGGCAAGAGCTAGGCCAAACTCTACAACTTTAGGGTTATCAGCAAGCCATTTAAGAAATCCTGCTATCGCCCCTGTTAGAGTATTAATTACACCTGCTAATAGTGATGTAACTGAAACCGCTGTATTGCCACTCGATCCTCCGAGAGTGTCAAAGAACGAAGTAAACGATGGTGCAACTTCTTCAATTATCGTTTTTATTGAATCAAAGCTAGATTTCAGATTATCCCATGACGGTGATAACTCACTTATGAATCCGGTTATTATATTTTTACCAGTTTCAAAAATCGTTTTAATCGTATCGAATGTTTTACCCAAATCGATATTAAAAGCGCTTTCGATTGCTCCAGATATCCCGCCATTCTCAGCTAATGATATCATAAAATTAGCAATTGATCCAGAAATAGTATTAAAAACGTTTGCAATTGTAGTACTAATTGAATCTATCGAAGTTGAATTACTTAATGAATTGAATAGCGAAGTAAAAGCAGGTATCAAAGGCTGTATTGCACTTGTTATTAATCTGCTGCCTGCATCAAATATTATCCCTAAATTATTCCAGGTGGGGGCTAGTTTTGTATTTACATCATTTATTATTGTTGGAATTTTGGAAAATGTATCAGTAATTAATTTACCTATAAGTGTAAATGTTGGGAGGTAAGAGTTAACCACTCCTGATATAGTGGATAAAATACCCTGAACTGTAGATACAATTGTCGTAAATACGGTTTGCAGTGTTGGCAATATCTGATAAAATGCAGTAGTAGCTACGGAAACTAAACGCGCTAAAACAGATGAGATCGTATTTACCACATTTGCAATAACAGTAGCCGCTTTTGTTGAGTCTGTACCAGCAAGTCCAGAGAATAAATTACTAAATAGTGTAATTATACCAATTGCTATCGATGTTAAATTAGTAAATGTGGGCTGAAGTGCTGTTACAAGATCTCTAAAAAACCCAACAATGCCGATAACAGCATTTTCAATGAATGGTGCAGCTTCAGTGACTATACCAGCTATCCGACTCATAATTCCATTTATGACACCAGATAACGAGCCTTCAATACTGGAAACTGAGCCAAAAACTGATTCAAAAATAGTCTTAAAAATGTCTAGAACTGTACTTCCAATTGTTGACAGTGATGAAATTGAGTCTTTAAGCCCGCCTACAAAACCTACAAAACTTTCCACCGCACCTACAACGAACGTTTGAATGCCTGGAATTGCAGCCGTAAGACCATCGGCTACTGATCGGATGCTTGGAGCCAGTGCCTGTCCTACGTTAATCCATACATTTTCAATTGAACCAGACAGACTGTCAAGACTTCCGGACAGTGTATCAAGCTGTTGATCTGCCATCGTTTGAGCGGCCCCACCTGCCTCCTTCAGTTGCTCAGTCATCGTTTTAAGGCCGTCTGACTGATTAACAAGAGCCATAATAGCGGGAGCTCCTTCTCGTCCAAACAACTGAAAAGCTTTTGTACTGTCTAATCCGTGTTCTTTCAATTTTTCAATAATGTCTGAAAATTTATTCGATGCAGGGCTGATATCCGCGAGGGTTAACCCCATACTCTTAAAAACATCAGTGGCATTGGATGTGGGGGCCATCAATGAGGCTATAACTCCTTTTAGGCCTGTTCCTGCGCTTGAACCATCCATGCCGGCATCGTACATTTTAGAGAGGGCGGCGGTAGTATCTTCCAAGGATAGACCGGCTGAACTTGCAATAGTTCCGACCTGTGCCATTGAGTATTTCAGCTTGTCCATACTGGCTTGACTCAATGCGGCTGACTTTGCAAAAACATCTGAAACACGACCAGCGGACTCAAACTGTAACCCGAATTGAGAAAGTGTACTTGTTACAATCGCGGTAGTGTCTGCTAGATCGTATTGAGTGCCTGATGCCAGGCTCAGAACAGGAATAAGTTTATCAGATGTGATAGCAGAAACATCAACGCCAGCAGAAGCCAGATTATAAAGTGCATCGGCTGCTTGACTAGACGAGAATGCTGTTTTCTGTCCTAATTCCTGGGCAACATCTGAAATATTCTGTTTAGCATCTTTGAAAGCTTGTCCCGTAAGACCGGTGACAGAAGCAGCGTTACTTATAGACTTTTCAAAATCTACAAACATTGAGGTAGCTTTCGCGCCACCCGCAACAAGACCAGCACCTAAAGCCGTTCCTGTTACTATGGCAGCGGTTCCAACTGTGGAAAGAGCACTCCCTACTTTTGAGGTCATTGAGGAGCCAATTCCAGTAACTGAGCTGCCGAACTTTCCGACTTCAGATGACGCTTTTGAGAAAGCAGAGGAAAGCTTACTCATGTCCCCCACTATATTTACTGTGAGCTCTCCAACTGCTGACATTTTTTACTCCTTATGAAACTTGCCTTTCTCATCGTAGTATGCGTTTTCGTATCCTGGATGGAGTCTTAATTCTTCGATGTCCGGTCTTGATTGTTTTTTTGATTGAGTGTCTGGATTGCTTTCAGAAATCAAAGATCTATAAGTGCCCCAATGTACCTTTGCTTTAGTCTGCTCGGTGTCCCAACCAACGTTATAATAATAAATTATTTGATCAAGAGACATTTTGTCAAGTAAGTGTTCTGGTGTAGCCCATGCAAACATAATGCCTACTTGAACGAATATTTCACCAATAGTTAGTTTTTTCCAGACGACTTCTCCGGTTCTTTCTCATTTTTTGCCCCTTTGGCTGCTTTGAAGAAATCCGTCATCATATCGAAAGAAGCGTTATCGAGAAGCCAGTCATAAGTAATATTGGGGTTAGATTTGCAAAGTTTTAGAATTAAATTTGATAGTTGTGTTAACCCCTCATAATCACCCAATTTTCCAGCCTTACACTCTTCAATTACACGATTGAATTCGATATCGATACGGGCTGGCACAAAAGCGATCTCTACAATTTCCCCTAAGAAATTGATTCTTTTCATAGGAGGCGCGATAATGTTTATGCCATCCTGAACATCATCAGCCACGCTTAGACCCCCTGCTCATCAACAATCTTATACAGTTGATCGCCTGCTGTCCTGGTAGCATCATCATACCCCTTTAATTCAACAGGATATGATAGCGGGTCCGTAGAATCCCCAGCCGGGAATTTGTAATCTAGGCCGGTTTGAACCTGGACTTTGTAGACTGTAATTGTCTTTGCCTTATCAGTTCCAGAAATATTTTTCAGGTTGGTGAGTTTAACTTCAAGATAGCCTATTGTGGACTTCCCACCACTTGATAGTGATTTGTTGGCAAGCGGAGTATAAGAATAGTCGACGAGAACGCCTTCACCTGTGGAAATCACGGTTGATGCTGCCACTCTCCCAATATAGGTTTTACCGTCTGCCCCGATGGTAATTACATAATCCGTATTTCTAACGGCTGCATTACTCGAAGCATCAGTAACTACAATTGAGCCAACCTCTGAACCATCGCCATTAGCAAAATCAAGAGCTACCATTTTGGTACCTGTTAGTGTATGTGGTTCATTTGTTACTGTGACTGCTTCAGCCGCTTGGGTTGCATATGTGTCAAGCCCACCTGAACCGCCTCTCAAAGCATAGATCTTTGTGAGATCCTGCTCAAGAAGGTCAAATTTAACGGTGGCTGAATGCTCCTGAAGGTCTACTGTAATTGGAGAAGCATTATCAGGCTTAATTTCAGCCGGTGTTATTGTTTCCGTAAATTCAATTCCAGAAGCTAGCCCGAGATCAGTATAAGCTCCTGAAGATCCGTAAGCTCTCATTTCAATTTTTGCGCTACCCATCGTTACAGAATTAAGTAGCTGTGGTGTTGTCTGTGCTCTTGCCATGAATCGTTTACCTCTGTGGATAATAATTTACTTTGAAATCTATAGGGGCAAAGTAAAACCCGTTTGAACTGTCTAGATAATGATCATAAGATTCAATTGGATAGATTACCTCAATTGTTACTCCCTGGATTGATCCTGAATAAAATCTTAAAGCGTCCTCAACGACCTGTCTTAACTGTTCTCGGTTTGTATAATCTGAATCCCAACAGCTTATTTGACATCGCGCCGAACGCATAGCGATTTTAAATGGATCAGAAGGAAAGGAGTAAGTTAGAGCTGGAAAAGTACATTGCAGTGGAAGCACTAAAGGGAAAATCCGAGTACTAACTAAGTTAGAGACGGCTGAATTTGCGAGGAGAATAGCACGGATTGCAGCCCCGAGCATCAGCGATACCTCTTAAGCCTGGCTTCAATCCCGTTCCGTATCGTGGCTTCTATTTGGGGCCCGTTGTTATCAAGTGCCCATCTTAAGTAAGAGTGAGAACCTGGGTATTTTCCGCCTGTTCTAAATTCTTCAGTAGCACCATAGGGGACTTCTGATAA
>Ga0209639_1000313_pt1 | contig 73560 bp, 43 predicted proteins | sample EPASupsiteHSE605_FD_187268 | JGI IMG/M metagenome (GOLD analysis project Ga0209639, IMG submission 187268) | Bioremediated contaminated groundwater from EPA Superfund site, New Mexico - Sample HSE6-05 (SPAdes) (version 2) | ecosystem: Environmental > Aquatic > Deep subsurface > Groundwater >... | reverse complement strand
CACCTTCAACCCCAGAGAATAAAACAATCTCCGAAGTGAGTAAAATCTTTAAAATTTTCACCTCACAATTTTTCAGTTTGCTACCTGCTACCCCTCAAAATTAAAATCTAACAGTTCAATGAAAATTGGTTTTACAAAATTGTTTTACAAAATGAAAATAGTAAATGTAAATTAGTTTTACAAAATTGTTTTACAAAATTAGTTTTACAAATTAGTTTTACAAATTAGTTTTACAAAATAGTTTTACAAAATAGTTTTACAAAATGAAAATAGTTTTACAAATTAGTTTTACAAAATGAAAATAGTAAATGTAAATTAGTTTTACAAAATTGTTTTACAAAATTAGTTTTACAAATTAGTTTTACAAATTAGTTTTACAAAATAGTTTTACAAAATAGTTTTACAAAATGAAAAATAGTTTTACAAAATAGTTTTACAAAATGAAAATAGTTTTACAAATTAGTTTTACAAAATGAAAATAGTTTTACAAAACCCCTGACATGAAAATGGTGAAAAATAATCTGGTCGAAAAATTGGTGTCGAAAATGACTAATAAAAAACTATCAAAAATATATATCAAAAATTTTATCCCAAAAAGCCTAGATAAAAAAACAAATTAAATAATGAAAACACAAAACCCCCCAGCTTCGGTATTACTAAATAATCTTTTGGTGAAAAATTATGTGGTCAAAAATTATTGCCGAAAATGACTAATAAAAAACAATCAAAAATATATATCAAAAATTTTATTCCAAAAAGCCTAGATAAAAAAACAAATTAAATATGAATTTAGCAAAACCCCTGACCACGTCATACTATCACTACTTCTCAATAGTTAGTAGGGATTTTTCTCAGTTCCAAAAAATATTTACATTTGATATTTTTCTTTTCCTTTTCGGGATCCACAACCTAATGTTTTGATATAATAAAAATCAACTCCTCTTTGAAGATCAAATGCAAATAAATATAGCAATTAGACCATAAAAAAATTTCTTTTTTCATTTTTTGAAAATATTTATTTCTTTCAAATTAATCGTCGTTTTGACTTAAAAAATGGGGATTGATGGTCAGAATAAATTTATTCCTAGTTCTTTATTTAAACTTCGCTCAAAAAGATTTTTCATAGAAAGGCGTTATTGTTTAGCATGCTTTGATAATGGATCCAAAGAAATAGAAAAATCACTGTTAGAAACAATACCAGGTATTAGAATCCAGAAATTTCCAGATGGGATAAGATCATTTATGAAGCATGGTAGCCATCATTTTGGAAAAGGATATCCTCCAGGAGAAGCAGAAATCCATGTTATTTCTGCAATTCTGGCAGATACAGTCCAGAATGGAATGGATCCAAGTCGAAGATATATGGCTGTGTCAGATGATAGTGATTTATTCCATTTGCTATTAAGAAGTCATCATCGTAACATTGATTGGTGTAGAAAGACTAAAAGATCTCAATTCAAAATCATGAAATCAAGCCGTTTGTTTAAATATATGAATGATATTTTGGAATTAGAAGAAGAATATTTTGAAAGAGCAATTGATGACATTGTATTCTTGATACTATTCAGAGGAAATGATTATTTGGATAACTGTTTACATGGTATTAATTTCGAAAAGCTCCTCATAAAATATAAGATGTACTTCAATGAACATCAAAGATTCATTATTAATGATAGTTTGCCGAATTTGAATTCATTGAAGATTGCATTATCATATTTGAAGCCGACAGTAGATCCATTCGAATCAGCAATATATCTAAACCAACTTGTTTGGTGTTATCTCTATTATCAACCACGACCACATCAATCAACATTTCTTCTTTATTGTTATATTGAAGATGATTCTAATATTTGTATCTATAATGAATTGAAAGATCGCGAATTGCGTGTCACTATTGATTTTGAAACACTTCCAACAACATGGAGATTGCTTAAGAAGAATCCAAAACGTATTTTCCGAATTACTAGATTGCCAACTCGAACATCAATAAGAAGAGATTATGAAGATGAAATCCACGAAATCAGATCAGAACCAGCGAATTTCTATAGTGCTATGGGATCCTTTTTCTCACATTTCTACTAAACGATCATTGTATGAATAGAACGAAAGATTTTTTTAATCATTTTTCACTAGGTTTTGAAATCAACTCAGCTAATCAAGTTCTTAAACATCGAACGAAGAGTCATTTCACTGAAGCCTCATTATCAATTGCTGAAACAATAAAGACAATTAACAAGTCGATTGAAGAAATCAGCCCTTCGTTTATCGATCAATATAATCCAATTCTTTCGAAAAGCTCCATGATGACTAATAGAGAAAGAGAATTCTTCATTGATGAAACAAAGAATTCTTTAGAAACGATTGAAAAGTTAGTTGCAGAGCTTGCTCAAAAAGTTAATTCTGGGAAAATGGGACTCAAAGGAGATGCAATTAATCATAGTATTGGAGTTTTTCGCTTTTTGGACAATTCACTCAATTCTGCCAAAAGGGAATTCGAACTACTTCGAGTTAAAAGAGAACTAATTGTAAGAAGAACTAGAAATATATCAGCTTCTGAGATTGATCCAGTTAGACAAATCAGTGTGATGAAGAATCAGGCAAAAACTGCACCAGTTGAAATTGCTCAGCCAAAAATCAGTCCTGTATACGAAAAACAACTATACCAAGAACATGAGATAATTGTGGACGATATTCTCGATATTAGAGATCATTTGAACTCGACTGATTCGCAAGTTGAGAATATTGCTTTGATGCTTCGAACATTCAATGAATTGGTAACATCTCAAAATGAACAAATCCGTGTTATTCGGGAGGATGTCGAAAAAGCTCAACATAATTATGAAGAATCAAAAAGTGAATTGGATAAAGCTGCTGAAAAAGTCAAATTCCAGCATCTATGGATGTCAATTGTGATTTTTGCTCTCGGGTTGATGTTAATTCTAAAATCCTAGTATGTTAAAAAGAATTTTGTTTTATTGGTTTGGAATAGTTAATCTGAACCGCTTCTTCTGATAACAATTATATGCTTGCTCAATAATATTGCCCATCTGGCTAGAATTTAGTTGACCAACAAGCCTTATTTTTTGTTTTTGCTCTGAATCAGCTGCTTTTTCGTTCTGAACAAATGTCAATACAACTTTACCAATCATAACAATAGTTGTAGGAAACCCAACAATAATTCTTTCATTATAACAGAATGGAAATTCTGTGTCCTGGTCGATAAAGTGTGTTTGAACGAGATCTTTATATTGAGACTCTCTAACAGCATTTATCAACGCTTGATACGTAAAGAGAGATGTCGGAGACCAAGAAGTGCCCATAACTGCTATTTTAATCGGTTTATCTTCATCTTCTATATGAACAAAGCTCTTTACTGGAGTACTATTTGGGAAAAAATTGCTCCCCATTTTTTATGTTTCAAGTTGGGAATTTCGTCCAAATCATCCCAAATAAGTTCATGTTAACATTGTAATACGCAATTTAATGAATGATTGTGGAATTCAATGAACTTAAATGCAAAAAAATTCAACGTTTAATAACCCTTACACATTTTGTTACAGTTTGATATACTGGTACAAAATCGTATCGCTTTGGACAGGGAGGGGTCCAACATGGTCTTCGAACTTCAACCTTTTCGGTACCTGTTTGCTCAGTTACCATTGTTAAAACATGGCCTGGGGGACATGATTCTTGTTCTTGGTTGTTTCTGGTTCTACGATGAGTCCTGTAAGTCAACAAAGAGAGAACAATAAACAACATCAGATATGAATAAAATTCTATCAATCTGTCAAGTGGAACAATAATTGAATGAAATCTGGCTTTTTGAAATAACGTCATGTAAAGGAAGGTTGGTAAAAAACCTGATTCATATGATATTGGGTTCATTTGGTTCCTAATTGTACAAATCTTTTTCTTGGCTTGGAAATTTTATTTTATGAATAGGAGTGTAATAAGTTTTTCTCTTCAAGCAAATTACATGTTTTCTCCACTTTTTTCTTCTCCAAATAGATACTTTTTTGATAGGGTTCAGGTTTCTAACTCTTTTTCAAGTTTTCTATTAACAATTTCGGTTTCAAGAATTATAATGAAAAATAGTCAACTTAATCACTTTTTAGATAGAGTTATTGTGATTTCTTCTTATGAAAACCAAGTTTTTAATACATTGGTTCATGTCAAAGATCCGATTAGGGCAGATTTTTTGAAATGCTCGTTTACAAACGTTCGTTCTATTGTTCAAGGGGGTGCTGTTTTCTTAAATAATGCTGCGATTAGTTCTACATTCATTTCTTGTTTGTTTGATGACTGCACATCGACTTCAACTGCTGTTAATTCTGGGGGAATTCTTATTTACAATTCATTAGATTCTGCTATCATTTCATGCATTTTTAGGAATTGCTCTTCTCCTCCAACGCCATCAATACAGATTGCAACACATTACACTTCGTTTAAATGTTTAGATATGAATTTCTCTGTTGAGGTTTTCCCTGGAAATAATCATGTCAAGCCAAGTTATGCAACACTAATAGGAGGTCATGAACGAATAGTTTATACTAATAACAATATTTCTCATGGTGTTGCATCCTCATATCCTGCAGGCCTTGTTATTTCTAGAGGAATTCTTACATCATTGAAATGCAATCAGATATCATTTTGCAAAGGAAATGGATTCCTTGATTTTTATTTCCAGAACACAGGAGGAAGCATGAGCTCATTCAATTTTATTAATAATACTATCACAGGCAATTATTGGATACGAAATCCTCTCAGTTCTCCATTCTATTTTTCTTTCTTTTTGTTCATTCATAACACAGATTCAATATTCACATCAACTCCCGCAGCAAACCCATATGGTTTTTATTTAAGCTATTGCTACTTCACAAACAAGTTGTCAGATCTCACACTCACCAAAGTCAGCCATGTGTCGTGTGTTTTTGATTATTCATCACACTCTCCTCTCTCAGTCTTCAATGAGCATTGTTCACAGTTCATTCCAAAAACTCATGTTTCCAAATTCTCGTTTGCTCTAAGAGGTCATATGATTATTCTATGCCTTTCTTTCTGATTTGAGCGATCACATTTCTACGTAATACAATCTCTTCACCTGACACCAAATTACATGTTCGTGCCATGTGCAGTTAACATGTCACGAAAAGATTTCAATTGAACCATATTTTCTGAACCCATTTTGTTATAACATGAAATTTATCACACATCGCTATTCGATAATTTGAAAGAACTCTGCGGTTTTTTTAACAATATTTTATAGTAAAAAACATTGAAATCTGATTCGATATTTCTGATAGTTCAAATTTGATAATTAAGTGATCGCTTAACAAAGAAAAGCATTTTTTTATAGAGATGCCCCTATTTGTTCCACAACATTTTCGAGCGATTAGTTTTCGGAGATGGATTATGGTGAAGAGGTCATGGAAGAGCATTTTGGGATCAGTGATATCAATTTTGGTTTTTTCTGCCCTCGCTATTGTGTGTTATTATTTGATGGTTACTTTGATGAAAGAAGAGGAGATCCCAATTACATTTAATTCTTATAGGAGGAAGAGTGATCACATGTTCTTTGTTACTCCACCTGGATATGAAAGTATGTCAGATTTGTTTAATCCAATTATGCTCAATATGTATGCCAATGATACAAAGAAGAATGCTACTATTTTAGAGTTCGATTCCAGAACTGATGCAAATCAATGGGTTTACGAGCATAGACAGAACAGATCTGATCCTCAATTTATTAATATGGGTCTTGGATACGATGGATACAATGTTAAAAATGGGTCAAATGTTGGATACAGAATGAATATTTATTATAATAGTAGTTTGAATGGAGCATTGTTGACTTCTCAAGTTAATACTCTTAGAACCCTTTGGAAATACTGTTTCGGCGAAGAATCCGATTTTGTCGTTTCCACCACATTTTTGTTCCAAAAGATCCAAGAAATGGCATTCGGAGCCCTTGGTCCAATGCTCATTACCACAGGTTTGATTTCATTTGTTCCACTTCTAATATCTCAACCAATCATTGATATTAATGGTGAAATCAGACCATTCATGGTTTCATGCACTCTTTCATTATTCCCATATTGGTTGTCAACTTTATTGATCGATTATTTGCTCTGGTTTGTAGTGACAACAATGGTATGGGCCATTTTTATTATTTTCAAGATTGCTGCCTTTTTAGATAATAAGTTCAGCTTATGGTACACATTCGTTACTGCTGGTCCATCATTTATTTTGTTTTCCTATTGTATGAGTTTCTTCTTCTCATCTGCAGAAGGAGCTTCAAGACAGGCATTTTTAATTATGATTCTATTACTTATTGTGCCAATGGTTATTTCCATTGTTAGAGATGGTGAAGAAAACCCAATATGGCTTGATATTTGTTATGGCTTCTTCCCACATATTATGCTTCAAGGAATTTTATCTGCGATTATGTCAAGGATTGCCCTCATGAAGCAGCCTCTCTCATACTACTTTAAAGATAAGCATCACAGTGTTTATTTAATCATGGAATACACTAATATTGTATTTTACTCATTGATACTCTTTATTATCGAAAAGGTTCGTCTCCATCTTCAATCACGTCATGCAAAGAAAACATTTGGCAATTATGGTCAGTTTTTCAAAGATGCTAAGGCTAAACATCCTGTTACAGATGAGGCCCATGATATGGAAAAACTTGTTCATGATTCTTCAGAAAAATGGGCTGTTAAAATTGAGAATTGTTCAAGATTATTCTTCAATACAGCAGATCAGCCAATTCCAGCCGTTAATTGCGTCTCGTTGGGTGTCAAGGAAGGTTCACTATTCGGATTCCTTGGTGCTAATGGAGCAGGTAAAACCACATTGATTAAAATGATTACCTCTATGCTTCCTCCATCTGATGGAAGCATTGAAATTAATGGAGTTGACATTTCTGTATTCAATGACCCAACTCTATTATCAATTTGTCCCCAATTTAATACTCATCTCATTACTGAAATGACACCAGAAGAGCACTTCAAACTATTCTCTTTGTTGTTTTGCTTATCTCCAGAAGAGAAACAAGCAACAAGAGATAGATTGATGAGAATTTTAGAATTAGATTCCATCAAAGATACCCCTGTCAGAGAATTAAGTGGTGGTGATGCTAGAAAACTTGCAATTGCTCTTTCATTTTTGGGACCTGCAAAAATTATCCTTCTTGATGAACCTACTGCCTCACTTGATCCTGTTGCTAGACATCATGTTCATGAAATGATATCTTCATATCGTGGCCAAAAAACATTCATGCTTTGTACACATCTTTTAAGTGAAGCAGAATCTCTTTGTGATATGATTTCTATTATGGTTAAGGGATGCGTTTATACATGTGGATCTCCCCAGTATTTGTCTCAGAAGTTTGGAACAGAGTATAAGATTGATGTTGCGTTGACTGATGATCATCCAGATTCATTCCAAAAAGTAGACACATTTTTCTCCACCCAACTCCCAACAGCAGAATTATCTATCTTAAGACCTAAAGCTCGTATTTACTCGATACCTGCATCTGATATCTCTCTTCCAGAATTATTTACCAAAATGGAAGAAGGAAAACAGAGTGATAATGGTTTCAACTATTATACATGCTCATCATCATCATTAGAGCGTGTGTTCATGGAAATAGTTCATATGTCTGAGAACGAAGATATTGTTTATGCTAAGAAAGATGATAAAAAAGAAGAAAATTTGGTATCCAACAAGGATGAAGATGATGAAGCTATTAGACCATAAAAATATTTCATTTTTTAAAATATTTATTTCTTTCAAATTAATCGTCATTTTGACTTTTAAAAATGGGTATCTTTGCTCCATTAGAATTTCTTCCAATTTCTATATTTAAACTTCGCTCAGCAAGATTTTTCAAAAAAAGGCGTTATTGTTTAGCATGCTTTGATAATGGATTCAAAGAAATAGAAAACTCCCTGTTAGAAACAATACCAGGTATTAGAATCCAGAAATATCCAGATGGGATTAGATCAATTATGAAGCATGATAGCCATCTTTTAGGAATAGGATATCCTCCAGGAGAGGCAGAAATCCATGTTATTTCTGCAATTCTGGCAGATACAGTCCAGAATGGAATGGATCCAAGTCGAAGATATCTGGCTGTGTCACATGATAGTGATTTATTCCATTTGTTATTAAGAAGTCATCATCGGAACATTGATTGGTGTAAACGTATGGATAAGGGATACTTCATTATCATGAAATCAAGCGATTTGTTTGAATATATGAATGATATTTTGGAATTAGAAGAAGAATATTTTGAAAGAGCAATTGATGACATTGTATTCTTGATACTATTCAGAAGAAATGATTATTTGAATAACTGTTTAGGTGATATTGATTTCGAACAGCTCCTCAGAATATATAAGAAGTACTTCAACAAACATCAAAGATTCATTATTAATGATAGTTTGCCGAATTTGGATTCATTGAAGATTGCATTATCATATTTGAAACCGACAGTCAATCCATTTAAATCAGCAAAATATCTCAACCAACTTGTTTGGTGTTATCTCTATTATCAACCACGACCACATCAATCAACATTTCTTCTTTATTGTTATATTGAAGATGATTCTAATATTTGTATCTATAATGAATTGAAAGATCGCGAATTGCGTGTCACTATTGATTTTGAAACACTTCCAACAACATGGAGATTGCTTAAGAAGAATCCAAAACGTATTTTCCGAATTACTAGATTGCCAACTCGAACATCAATAAGAAGAGATTATGAAGATGAAATCCACGAAATCAGATCAGAACCAGCGAATTTCTATAGTGCTATGGGATCCTTTTTCTCACATTTCTACTAAACGATCATTGTATGAATAGAACGAAAGATTTTTTTAATCATTTTTCACTAGGTTTTGAAATCAACTCAGCTAATCAAGTTCTTAAACATCGAACGAAGAGTCATTTCACTGAAGCCTCATTATCAATTGCTGAAACAATAAAGACAATTAACAAGTCGATTGAAGAAATCAGCCCTTCGTTTATCGATCAATATAATCCAATTCTTTCGAAAAGCTCCATGATGACTAATAGAGAAAGAGAATACCTAATCATTTTCAAATAAATGAGAATTATTCTCATTGTTTTGATTAAAAAAATACCATTTGGGTCTCAAGAATATTGTTAGAATAATCATACCAAAACTCTTACCAGAGCAGCTTTTTATTGAGATAATCTAATGATTCAAAGAATGATTATCACCTCTTGTTTATAAATAATTGAGTACAAACTTTGTGCTGAAGATGAGGCAACTTGGAAAAAAACAGTGGTGTTCTAACCATGATTCATACAAAGCAGAATTCATTGGAGCTTGGAATGTTTTTATCAGTCATTTTTATGGATTAGGATAATAATTGTTATCAGAAATACCATAGATTCACCAAAGGTGCAAATCTATTTCTTTTTGAATTATCAAGGTTCACATTGGACTTTTCCTCTATTGTATTATCAAAAACATAGAGATTATCTTCCAATGACAAGGGGCATCTTAAGTCAATATTTGTCCTCTTGTTTTCATAAATAATACCTAATTGACATCCTCAAGCTATGTTTAGTACATGGAAATGACTTAATTCTGTTTCAAAAATTGTCAGCCAACGAGATTTCAATTCAGAAAAACAATTTTAACGATTTGTTTGAAAAATATAAAAGTATTGATGAACTTGACATCCAGTTGGATTTTTGATTCTTTTTGGATTCAAAAAATCATTTGTTTAATGTTACAACATTCTAACTTTTGGATCTGGACATTCACATCAATAAATATTCATGTGAAACTCATGAATAATAGGGAATTCACAAGAGGAATATCTCTTTGCAATTCTCCAACTATTTCGCAGGGGAGATCATATATTGATACAAATGTTGATATATCAGATTGCTTTTTCTCCAGATCAGTATTATATAATGGAGATGGAGGAGTAATATATATCAGTGGATCATCCTATGTAATGAGTATCACATATTCAATGTTTTTTAATTGTTGTTCTACAAGAGGTGGGGCAATTTACTTTGATGCAAAAAGTTCTGTATTGAATAAGATTTGTTCTAGTAAGAGTTCAGCCCCAATATACCAATTTGCTTACATAAGCACATCTGATAATAATAATGTTGACTATTTATCTAATTCATTATGCAACAGTCTTGATGGTGATCAATCGTTCATAATGTATAGGGGAAATCAAAGGATCGAAAACAATAATTTTTCTCTCAATAATGGATTAAAAGTATCTGGAATAATTATTCACACTCCAGTTACTTGTGCAAGTAAGTTTTGTACAATTTCCAAAAATAACGCCTCAGAGAGGATATGCATGCTATTGTATCACAATTCTGGAACAATCTCTTATTCAAATATAATTCATAATAATAGTCCTGTATCTTATGGTGTATTGACTACATGGAATGATGGTTCAACCCAATTAACATATTGCATATTGATCAATAATGAAGATACTTTGTTCTATGTGCAAACAGGTATGGTTGAATTATTGCATTGTTGTATTTTTCATCAAGGAAATTTCTCCTCATCCAATCAGGTTACAACAAGCAACAATAATACTTTTACAAAACAAAACACTTATATCATTCAATTTTTTAGCTCTCATCATTGCTTAACAGATACTCCTGAACAAACACGAAATGAAAACCCAATTACATATAAAGTTCATAACTTATCTGTGATCAATGTAATATTTTCCTGCATCATATTTTTAATTCACCAGTGATCAATTCACTAAATCATGTTCAATACAATCAAAAATCATTGTCTGAATTGATCATATCTGAAAGAATTATCATTATCTAAGAAAGAAGATAATAATGGATAATTTTGGTATCCCACAATGATTAATAAGATTTTTCATTTATTAATATTTTCAAAATACAATTGCGCTCTATCTTGATGCTCTGGGTAATTCAATAAATTATGGAAATAATTATTAATCACTTCACAGTTAATAAGGATATCAACACATTCTCTATGTTTTGAAATTGTAAGAAAAACAACAATCAGATAATAAGTCATTGTTTGATCTCTGGAATCTCTAAATATTTCAATCAAAACTGGTATTTGAGTGATGATTTCAGGGAAATATGATACTCTTGCAAGTGAATCAATAAGAATAACAATACTATTTCTAATCAACGAATCATCAGATTGTGATGTTTGCCCAAAGAAGGTTGAAAGGAAATTCGATTTTGATAAATTGCTAACAAAATCTGGGGTGATTGAACATCGTCTAATTAATGATGTAAGTGCAGTCAATATTAAAGGATCACCTACTGAAGCAAATGAATTTAGGTTGGTAAAAAATGATGAATTTGAAATAATTTTTTGACGAATGTCAGAATAAGAAAATAAAAGCATAAATAACTTAAATGAGTAATTCGAATTGGAATTCTGTTGAAACCATGAATCAAAGGATGCAATTTGTTGAGCTTTTTGGCTATCATTACTTACATACCTCAAAATTATTGCTTGGGCATAACGATTATTCTTACTTTCTTCTAATAAAAATAAAAGAAGGGTTGCAGAGATAGGAGTATCTTCACGGTGAAGAATAAAAGATATAACAATACTCTTTAATTCAGGATCTTGGATGTGATTGTATAATATATTATAATCAAAACCTGTGAGATAATTGCTACAAATCATCAATACTTGGTATGCCGCAATTACTGTTTTCTTGTTTTTAGAAATCAAAAAACCAACAAAAATGGATTTTAATTGGATATCTCTTTCTGTTTTGTGTTCTGGATATTGTTCACATAATAAATATAAAAGATACACGAATTCTGAACCATACTCTGAGATAAAAAATAACTCTGCTTTGTGATACAATGTATCATAAATTGGGCGAACTTTCGAATATAATGGATTTAATTTAATAAAATTTGATAATAAACATATCATTTCATATGGTCCTTGATCTGTTAAATAATATACAATTGGCATTAAGGTCTCATCAACCATATCGGGATAATTCATCATGAATTCTGAAAGAATTCCAATAGATTCAGCAATAAATTTTGGATTATTCATTGGCAAAGACATAATAAACTGTTTGCTAAATAATACTTTCAAAAATTCTTTGTTCCTTAATAATATATACCTAAAAGCTTTTAGAACTCGGGTAATAATTTCAATTGAATCTGAGGAATTGTCAAGTAGAAAAACAGGAGCACATTTATCAAAGAAAACACCAAAAAACTTTTCTTCAATGATTACAGCAATTTCATCAATATCATCACAGAATTTGGAATCATAAGTTCCAGATAGCTTTGATAGCATTGATTCTGATGAGGTGCCAATTGTACTTCTTCTATTTGTTCGGTAAACTTTCCTAACAACTGTTTTAGTTCTTGATCTATGCATAATTTGAGTCTGTGGAGTGCAAAAAACTCTAGATATTTCCTTTTCAGCATCTTCTAATGTAGTTAAATTCTGATTTGAGGTGCTTTTTTGAAGGATTTCTTTGGCTTTTTGGATTACAATATCTTTGTTAACATCAGCAAAGGTGCATTCGCAATTTGAAAGTTTTTCAAATACTTCACTTGCTGTTGGCCTATTTGTTGGGTTTTTAGCAATACAGGCAATAATGAGGGATTTTAAAGGATGCGGAGTTTTAAAAAATGTTGGAAGCGTATTCCTTGTTCGAGTCAATTCTGGGATTTCTTCGCTGTTAAGATCTTCATAGGCTCGTTTTCCTTCAGACATTTCGTATAACAAAAGCCCAAAAGCAAAAACATCAACTGAAAAGTCATATTTTTCCGATAGCATTTCTGGAGCCATATATAGGGCCGTTCCTATTCTTTTGGTCATAATTCCGTTGCCGAAAAAACGAGATATCCCAAAATCGCAAAGAATGGGTAATTTTTTCTCGTTTAATAGAACATTGGATGCTTTAATATCTCTATGAATAATTCCCTTATTATGGATGTGAACCAAAGAGTGGGATAAAAGAATGGCAATAATTGCAAGCCGATTGCTCTGAATTGGATTATTTCGAGCAAAACTTCCGTAGATCGACCGATCAAGCGTTCCACCTCCGTGAAATTCAGTGATGATGGAATAGGGTTTCTCAATTGTAAACCCAATTAATCTAATTATTGATCTATGGTTACATTGAGCCATTGTATAAACTTCTCTTATATATCTTTTAAGCTTTTCCCCTTCATTATTTTTCATAAAAACTTCTTTAATAGCGCATTCTTTGCTCGACCGTGAATCAATTGCGTGCCAAACAACTCCGCAACCACCCTTCCCAATTTCATAATCGTAGGAAAAATCTTCTATCTTTCGAAGATATTGTGGAAGAGAACGAGCCAGTTCTTGAAGATCTTTTGGCTCAGCAAACATAATATGGCAAATATACTTTGATAAAAACAATTCAGATTTTTAGTGGGGGCAGAATCTGTTTTTGTGCCCCGAAGTGAGAAGCAGTGTAGGATCTATTTGCATCTTCCATTTCAACCTTTTGAATATTTTCTACAAGGTCAGCTATATCTTTCTTCAGGTTCTTAGATATTTCATCAAGCTTGGAGCATTCTTTGCATGATGGATCAGTCAATGATTTTAGGTTTTCAGTTAACTCAATTAGTGTGCTTTTGAGAGATTCAAGCTCATCTGATTTCATTGATAGCTGCTGATGGTGTTTCTCCTCGAGAGATCGTATCTCGTAGCGGTTATCCTGCAGTAAGTAGTTGATCTCTTTCTGTGAGTCTTGTTCAATGTTTGTAAGTGCAGATTTTTGTTCATTCAGCTTTTCCTGATGCTTCTTAATGGTATTTTGGAGATTTTTGTCATATTCTTTGAGGATTCGATGTTCCATTTCTAATAAAAATGCATTGGTTGTTTCCTTTCCTTGGGTCAATTCTTTATCGGATAATAAAGCATTTTCTGAAGCCATCAATTGTTTTTCAGATATTGCATCAAGTAATCTCTTAGATTCTTGATCAATTCTTAAATTGACTTTATGTATTTGTAACTCTTTCTCCTTGATTTGATCTTCGAATAAAAGTTTTTGTTTCTGCATTTCATCATTAAATTTTTGGATATTCTCCGCCTTTTTTTCTATTAAAATAGATTTTGATTTTTGAATTTGATTATTAATTAGCTCGCATTCAAGATCTATTGATTTCTCTTCCTCTCTAGCATTTCCAAGCAGAGAATCCATTTCTATTAATCTCTGTTCTAATGAAACAATCTCAGCATTGTGTTTTTGAATAATAGCATCATTGTTTTGTTTTTTGGCTTCCTTCTTTTTCTGATCAACTTGGGTTTGAAGGACTTGGTTTTCCCCCATTTTCAATGAATACTCTTCTTCAAGCTTTGATCGTTTCTGGGTTACTTCAACATATTCAATTTCAAGTAAATTAAGCTGATCTTGGAGGGAATTTTGATAATTCAATATCTCTTGATTACATGAGCGTTCTATTGATAGTTTATCTGCCTGAAGTTTTTCTTTCAATATAGTTCTATTTATCGATGAGATGGACTCATAATCACTGAGTTGCTTCTTAAGTTGCTCTTTTTTCTCTTTCAGAAGACCTAATTCTGAAGCCAAAGACTTTCTCGTAGTTAAGTATCCCCTAGCTTTTTCTTCTTCATTTTTTGCACGAATCATAACATTTCTTTCATTCATTAATCTTATTTCTTCTTCACGATAGTTGGATTCAAGTTTTGATACCTCCTCCTTGAGAAGTTGTTGATAATTGACAACCTCTGTTATTGGTTGATTTGAATTAATTGTTGAAGAGATTTCAAGTTCATGTTTGATTTTTTGTTTAGCCAGATTATCATTTGCTTCTTTAATCCTATAATGATAAATCCCTTCTGTTGATTTGGACAAAGTGGCCCATTCTTCATCAACAGATGCCTTGTATCGTTCTATTCTCGATATTTCATCTTCAATATCGTGAATATCTTCATCATTTTTGGATTTTTGTTCGGAAATCCTTCTCTTCAATTCTTCACGGATTTTTAATGTTGCTTCAAATGTGGCTCTTTGGTTTTTCTCTATTTCGCTATTAATCGAATCAAGTTTTTCTTTCAACTCATTTGTTGTTGACTCATATTCCATTTTTTTTGAATCCACAATACACTTAACTTGTTCTTGAAGATGTTTTTTCTGAGTAATGAGGAATGAATGCATATCTGATGTAAGTTGATCTATCTCTTTTGACGAAGAATCAATAAAATCATCTGTCTCTTTCCTACATTGACGAATCTTTTCTTGAGTATCAACAATTCTTAATCTCCATTGCTTAATCTTGGCTAATTGTATGTTATTCATATTAAATGTCATAAACTCAAGTCTTGTTCTCATACTTTGCTTGGCAATCCTAATCCTATCCTGAGTTGATTCTATCCTATCTTTTTCCATAGAAATAAGCCACTTAATCTCATTTTGTTTCCTAACCAATGACGAATATTCATCATTGTGGTGTTCCATAATTTCATGTTTCTTTTCTTTCCATTTGTCTTCTATGATTTGGCACTCTGTGACAAAAGTCTCGATTTTTTTAGCCTTTTCTGATTCAACATTGGCAACAGATGCTAAAATTTGCTCAATTTTAGATCCTTTGAGTTGAATTTGACTGTGATATGAGGCTTCAACTTCAGCAAACTCTGATTGCAGTCTAGTTTGATCATCCAATTTTGCAGCTTCAAATCTATTGTTACTTTCTTCATTTTTTGTCAGTAAATCATTTTTTAGATCTGTTATCCGGCGCTCAGTGTCCAATCTCATATTGGATATGTAATTCTCTAATCCAGAGAAAGTTTGAGAAATTTCATCGCATATTTCTGTTGTGGAATCCGTGATATATTTAGAAATTTTTAGGTACTTGGCTTTGTTCTGGTTTATCTCAAGAGAATACTTATCACTTAATTTCCTTTTTCTTTTTTCAAGATTTTGCATAGTTTTTTCTATTACCTCATCTTCTTTAGCACGATTTTCCATCTTATCCTCAGGAATAGCCCTCACGTACTCAACCATTGTATTATCCAGATCATCAATAATCTTTTTTACCTTTCTGGAATTCAAACTGCCGTGAGTTTTGATTAGAAGCCAGATTTCTTTTTGTATCAATTGACTAAGCTCACTAATTCGCAAAAAAACAGTGTTTAATTCATTCGACATTAACGTTTTCGCTTCCTAATAAGACTAATGTCTCTTTGGTGCTCGAGGGGATTGTTGTATCATTTAATATCATGTCAAGTATCTTTGTTGGAATTGTTTTCATTGAAGTTACTAATAGTGTTTGCTTAATTATTCCTCCAATATTGGATATATCTTTGATTGATTGAGGAAGGAATTGCCAAATATCTTTATGAATTCCAAGGACCTCGAGAGAAGTTACCAGATTCTGGTAATTTTTGGCTGCGCATTTCTCCCAATTTATTTCAATATAATTGGAAAATTGCTCTTTTGATGAGACTGCCATATGATTAATCAATATATTTATCACTCTTGAGGATTTAGACACAACTGAATGCTCTATAAATACACAATTTGTGACTAAAAATGTGAATAACACATCGGAAACACAACTGAATCTCCTCAGTATCAAAATAAAAGGTTCCAAAAAGTTATTAAATAATGGTATTTGTGATTTCTTGACTTTCTTTTGTTTTGGAATACAAGATATAATTGTTTGTTCAGGAATTGGAATATTATAATTACTAATGATACTTAAACAAAGCGTTAATGTAGACGAATATGGAGAAGCCTTTGTTAATACATCAATGGAGAGACATATGGGCGACAAATCTATTTCAAATGAACTTAAAGAAACAAGTTTTTCAATTAAACTAAAGAAAACATCAGCCCGCCCAATACCCTTTTCTGCCTTAATATCGGAAATCAAGACTTTATTCAACTGAGGAATCAATTTCAACAAATCATTAATTATTACACTAGCACGGATTTTCATCATTTCGAAATCAGAATTTAATTTGAATGGAGGTTCATCTAAGAACATCTCATCAGGAATACTTATACGGCTATTTTGAATAAACATTTCATGGCCAATGAGCCGAGCCACAATTGATGAACAATTAGATCTAATAGATTCCTTATCTGATAATATATAACGACTCAGCCATAAAAAATGATGCTGCATTGTCACCTTTGCAGCATTCTCGTTAATTGATACGACATATGCAACTGTGGATACAATACTAGTTTCATCATTTGGTTTTAAGGATTTTGATGTTTGAAGGGAGATAAAAACTTCAAAAGCATGATCAGGAATGATATTACACAATAAAACATATAGCCTATCAATAGGTATCTCCTTATATTGGTTTTTCATGAAATTAACAAAATCAGATAAAGGGAAGAATCTGTTAATAAACCTTGATATCGATTCAGCTGATGATTTAGAAAAAATTATATCCACAAATAACTTTTCGGAAAACAAACTCTGGGGTATTTGCGGCATATCGACTAATATTAAAAGAATATGGGTAAGGTCAAGCCCACTAATCAGATAAGACCTTTTAATCCCAGGATTCTCTAAGAGGAAGATATCAATTTCAACATTATACCAATAAATGATTCTGTCAAGAAGTTGATGATGATAAGGATATATCTCTTCAAATTGGGATAAAAAGTATAAAAACTCAAAAAGCTGGTCTCCCTGTCGATAATTATCTTTGAAAAGGGGCATAAGCGAATATGATTTGTTATAAAATTCACATGCATTAGTCTTATTAACAATAGACTTACAAATGTTAACAAAATTTGTTCTATAAACACAACTTGGACATAATAAAATACAATTTCCAAACTCGGAATCAGAAACAAAGTCCAATAGATCTTTGCTACAATAACCAAGTATATTATTGAAAAAATGTGTAGAATCATGACAAAAAAATGTATATGGAAGTACTCGGATTAAATACATTAGTGCGATTTGATGATACTTATGAATAGTTGATGTTGATATTAAATAGATTAAATCATGAAACCCTTTCGAACATAATAGATTAATCAATCTATTCTCGTGGTTTTCTCTATCAATTATTTGTCGAATATCAGGATCTAAACAAATATCATAATCTTCAGTTGAGCTGATACTTGAATAAAAGGCAATATATCCAATTGAATTAATATCTGCTCCACCTTTTGATAATTGGACAACATAGTCTTCGGTCACTCGAGAAACATCTTCATCATCAAATGAATACCATTGTTCATGTTTAGCCAAGGATATATAATGTCCACTTAGTGCTGTATTCCCTTTGTGTATTATTACCCCATTCAGAGAATAAATTGGATGATTCATAGTTGAACATGAATCAATAGAAATAGAAAGAGGTATATGAAGAGGAGAACAGACTTTTGTCCTCTCCCCGCTAGAAAAATCATAATTAAACCTCTTCAAATGAATTACCAAAACAGGAGGTGCTTCAGATATCATGCTCATTCGTTTTGCATCAATTTTCATTCCTAACTGATCGGCATAGTATTGTGTGGAGTTTTTGGTTAAATAGTCTGGCTTCGAAAAAATATTGATTGAATCCTCAAGTGATTGACAAGAACGTGTTTCAACATCGATATTAGTGAAGGATTCCAGATTCTGGCTTTCATATTGAACTTCAATTCCTTCAATTCTATGAAGGATTGACCCTCTAATCAATGCAGCGAATTGGCCACCAATTTCTTCGTCCTGGATAATTTTTTCGCATATAATCTGAAAAAACTCAACTGCATCTTGTTGTTGTGATTTAGATATTGGGAGTCCATCCCACCAGGAAACATTGGATATCAGTGTGTGGAGATCAAAAAACTTATTATTTGAATAAGACATTCGGGTAAATAAAATGGATAACTCCCTGATTAACTTATCATTTCCTTTGTATTTAATTAAAAGATCCCTAATTGGTTTAATAGAATATAGTTGTTGAATTGTAGCATTGATGTAACAAGTTGCTCCCAAGTTTTTTAAACCAGAAGGATAGGAGGATTTCCGTAATATATTATCACCATTGAGATTATATCTGGTAAAACCTGTTGTACTTGAAAGTAATCCAAGGAAGTGGAGAAAAAACACAAATTCTCCATTTTCAAGACAATCTAATAAACTGAATATACATAAACTGGCTTCGTGATAAGAGGATTTCGATTCAGATGTAATATCATAATCAAGATACTGTTTAATCAAAAAGGTTACCACTTCAGATTTTAACTCAGAAGGAAATAAATTAAGCTGAATAATAATATTAATAATTTTTAAACATTGATTGGTATGTTTTACATTTCCTAACAAAGAAACCATGAGATGAGAGCACTTAATAATTTGAATGTTCGAGAAATCATCAATAAAGTGGCTTGTTAAACAATTCATAAATTCTATTGTTATGTTATCTAAGAACAAATCAAATATTCGGTTAAAAATTTCTAGAGGAATAATTAGTGCTTCAAACACTGATAAAGATAGCTCCCTCAAAGCTTGATTATTATCCATTAAAAGTTTTGACAAATCTGTATCGAATTCTGAATCATATGGTATTGTTCTTTTCAATCTTCCTGCAAAATAGGAATTGAGTGTACTTACTAATTGAACGAAATATATATTGTAATCTCTTTTTAATAGATTAATAGCAGAATTAAATAAAACTAACCGAGACCGTTCTGATAACACAACATAATCATTGATAATATCAAATATGTGATTCAAAATTTCTATTTCGATGCTCGAATGAGTCTCTTTCTGTATGAATAACTCAAGAGACTGCAGTAAATACTCCTCTATACCATTTGATTTCAGAATTTCATTAATTTTACTGGAATATTCTTTTATTGGGGATAAAATATTAGATATTGTGGTGAGATTATAGCTAAAAACATATGGATATTCCATTGGTAAAATATTCTTTATATCAACACTATTATGTTCATTTACAATCCTCCTAACTTTTTCTTCATATGAAGGAATTGTTGGGAGTCTGCATAATAATCTATACACGAACTCATTGCTCTTTTCTAAATACCATGAAAAATCATTAAACCAGCTTTGCTGGAGAATTATTGTTGAAGGAAAAACTTTCTTATCATGAATAAAGTAACTCGATTTGGATCTAATATATTTACATTCAAAAAACAATGTCTTAGTATTATCATCTACAAGCGAATATAGCCTTTGCTTTTTCCTAAGCTTAGCCTGATTTTTGAAAATGGCAACTGTAGAAACTTTAATCGATCTTTGTTTAGCAATTAATTCACAAATTATACTAATTGTAGTACTTGGAGTAAGATCAAATGATGTCGAAAACTCTGGAGATGAACAAGTAATAACGGTTTTAATCCTTTCTTTTTCAGGTTTGTGCCTCTGTATATGACAAATAGATAAAGATTCAAGAGTATCAACAAAAGTACCTAAAAGGCTAATAACCATATCATTTTCTCTGTCAAATCCATACCATTTATTTAAAAAGTAAGAAATCATTGATTCATCAGTCAGTGCTATCCCATCATTAGATGCAAAAATTTTGCACATCAATTCTGAACAATGAATCCTAATTTTGGAATCATTTAATGATAATTTAAACAAAATGTCTTCCGCTTGCAGAGGAAGTGAAGATATCCCATCAGAAACCTTATTATACAGCTTGATCATTGTTTTTAAGAAACAAAAAAAATCCATATCTAACTCATCTGATGGAACTTCATTGTAAAACAGCTCAATAAACGAAGGAAGAATAACAGAATATGAACACAAAGTATTCATCAAAGAAAAAAAGTTTGGAAACCGCTTTCTGTTTTGGATTAATAATACTACATGTTCAGATGTAAAGACTTGTCTGTGTATCTCTAACAAAGCCTCAAAGAAATCAATAATCTCAAAGGTGATAGATTCTAAACTAGAAAACAATTCAAAACATCTATTTATAGTATCTTGATATGTATATGTGTCTAGTTTCACTCCAGATAAAACTATCCGTTTTAATAAGGAAAAACAAAAAGACATGGAATCAATATTATCAATTTTTGACAACATTAAAAGTGTTGAATGATATCCTGACAAATCAGCATTATACCCGACTAACTGGATTAAGGCTTCTCTGCTTTGTTCTTTCAAAGGATTTTCAGGAGAAAAAGCCAGATTTTCCAAAGTCCCTTTAAGGTAATCAATTTCTTTTGATGCTCGAGCTTTCTTTTGAAAAACATTAATCAGGGTGAGGATATTGTTAATCCAAATATTATCACATACACTTTTGTTTAAAAAGCAGTCAACTATGGTAGACAGCAATTCTCCTCTAGCTTTTTCGGCAGATTTAATAAACATGGTAAAAAAACTTTTTTGGTCAGTTTCATGAAGAGAATCTTTCATTGACCAAATAGTTAGGATGTCATGAGGATTTATAGATTCTTTCTCAACTAAATTGAGAAGAATTTCACCTAAATATTGAGAATACTCAGAATGAAACTCAAATTTAGTTACTATTTCTATGTTTTTGCTAATATAAATGCAAATCGAATTATTAATTGGGGAAATTCCAATAAGGGTTTTTAAGGATTTATATGATAATCTTCGGAATTCAAAAAGTTCAGATCTCAGAAATAAGTAATATATCTTCATCAAAGAATCAACAATATTCACAGTATCCATTTTTGATTTCATCACAAATTGAGCAAGAGTTTCAAGTGTGGAAAATAGAGATGAAACTTCAGATAAGAAACAGTTTAAACTAAGAATTCTATGAATGCAAGATATTGTACTGTTGAAATACGACTCTATTGGGTTCAGAGGATCTACCAATGATGATATTATACTTACTAACGGACATAACAAAGAAAAAGATTGTACATTATATTCAATTGCATCCATAATAGTTTTCGAAGCACCAAGCTCCAAATAATACTCAACAAGCGTCAAATGAAGTTTTTTTCTTGAGGTTGAGATATAAAGAGGATAATCTTTTTTACAAATTATCTCATTAGCAAATAATACAAAGAAAACTTGATTTGAATTGACACCATATAAAGAAAACAGTAAACATATCTTCAAAAAATCAATTGATACCCTTACTCCCGAAGCAGTAAGTTTTTCCTTATATAAAAGCGGTTTTATATGCCCATTCATCAATTTCTGGGAAAAAGAACTTGGATCAATACAAATAGATAGGTCAAAAAAATCTCCGCAATTTAAACTCTCAAAAAGTCGTTGAAATCCAGGCAAAAAATGGGAAAATTGGTCGAGGTCATTGATCATTTCTTTAGAAACAGAGAACCACTCTTCAAAATCCACCTCAGGTTCCATTTTTGCCACACGATAAAATAAACTAAAATGTCCAACTTTTAAAAGACTGCTGGAGCGACACTGGCGATCTTGGGCCAAAGTTCTGCGCACTCCTTAGCAACTGGGCCAGTGATAGCAGATCCCTTCAATTCACCCTTATCATTGATGATAACACCAGCATTATCTTCGAAACCAATAACGACACCATCCTTCCTTCTCCATAATTTCTTCTGACGAATAACAACTGCTAAATGAACCTTCTTACGAAGAGCTGGCTTACCCTTCTTGCATGTGACAACGATAAGATCAGAAACAGTGGCAGCAGGAAGACGATTCAATCTGCCCTTGTATCCACGAACGGAAATGATGAACATACTCTTTGCACCAGAGTTATCAGCACAGCTAATAACAGCAGCAACGGGGAGAGCAACTGTCATGCGGAATTTTGTGCCTTGTTGACCTGTACGACCTCTTCCAGACATAGAAAGGATGCGGTTTGGTCGACCATTGCGTAAAGTTGTGTGATAAAAGTGACTTTAGTAAATTTCATAAATAATAGAAAAGCAAAACTGATAAAAGGATCGACTTATCTGGTTGAAATCTTTGCCCAATAAAAGTATTTTTGATTTCATTACAGGTACAAAAATCGATTTTAAATGAATGTGTTTGCTTTTGATTATTAAAGTTGCAATTTGTATATATACCGTTGGCTGTTAAAAAAGAACTTTGACCCCAGCAATTTATAAATTGGGGCTCCACATTGTAATAAGTGACAGGATATAGGGCAATATTATCAATAAATGATGATCTTCTGATTTTTGTGATAATACTGGTGTCGCTATGAAGACACACAATTGATAAATCGGCTCTATTGCTAATGAAATTGCAGTCATCAATATCATCATTCATTGAGTTGGGTGAATAATCACCAATGATCCCATATGTATTTCCATTAGCTGTACAATTCTGGAAATGCGAGTATTTAACGCAGCACCCATCAGAAGTAATCCTATAACCACAAGAATTTCCGTTTGATGCAAAAATGCTAGTTCCATTGATATTATTATTTGAAATATAGCCCCAGTCGGATGACCATCCATTATGAAGGAAAGTTTTGCATGAAATTATCGACGAATCATTGAGATATTGTTTAGAACCCGTGGGTACTTGAGAATAAAAAGCACCCCCAACATTCGATGCCACACAATTAGTGAAGCAGAGCTTTGAAAATTTTGCTGTTGCGGATAAAGAACAAAAACCACCACCACCTGCATCAGGGCGGGTACCAAGACTTACAATTCCTGTCGATTTTGAGTTAATAAAATGGCAACTCGTTATTATTAAATCCACAGCTTCGTTGTTAAAGAATATTGACCCCCCTGCTTCATTGCTCTCAATATTCTCAAATAGAGTATCCGAAATAACACTCGAGAAACTTTTTCTTTGATTCACAACCTTTAAATTTTGGCAATTGTTTTCTATTCTCATTGTATTAGACAGGTACTTTTTGAAATTTGATCTTTGAACAGAAAATTGCAGATACCCATTAATTAATATTAATGGACTCACAAATCTGGTTGATAAATGTTTGCTTATACACAAATTACCCAATTTAAATGAATATGATCTTGCCATGAATGGGCTGGTATTCATTAAACCATTAACGGAAAAAGACAACATTGAGGAATTCATAAAAAATGTTTTATTTAAACTGTGAAATTTATATTGTTAAAAAATCACTTTGAAGTGAGGGGGTGTACTCTGAAGAAGGGTGGGAGGATTATTTCAGATTCATTCATAACCATTCTTATTTCACCTACTCATGGATAAGACAATTCATTCTTGAAAAAATACTTAAGAGACAAACGAATTAAATGAAGTATTACCGCCTCTTTTGCACAAAACAACTGAATTTTAAGACATTGTCAACTTTGTCTCACTATTTTTGCTCTCATGTCAAATCTTCGCTAGACTCGATGGTTTAGGGCAGCAATTAATACTCTGAAAAAGACATTCTCTTTGTTTTTGGATTGCATTTTCTTGTAGAAAAACTTGATCTTAAGAACCTTAAAAAAGTCATTTTTTTTCCGATGGAAGAGAAGATTTTATTTGAGGAGTTTCTTTTTGGAGAGGGGAATGAAATTATTATTGATGATATAGAGTTTTGTGTCGATCGAATTATTTTGTTACCTAAGATTCGACCCCATCAACTAGAAAAAGCAGTGAATTTGTCTATTGAGTATTGCCAGATCGCTGATTTCCGGCAAAAACTATTAGAAAAATCTAATGAATGTCCAGTTTTGATATATCAATTGTACAAAAGATGTATTTTGGTTTTTGAAGAAATCGAACCTTTTTTGAAAAATGACAACACTTTCTTGTTATGTTATTATTTTCGAAAAGAGATTAATGATTTTAAAAATTTTATAACAACTAAATCCACAACTGATGATATTGATGAATATATCTTTGAGAATGAAGAAAATATTGATCAATTGATCGAATATGGTTTTCAGCAAACAAGTATTGAATATTGTCTCAAGTATGATGTGATTGATGATTTAGCCATTTTATTTGAATTAAATCGAAAAGCTAGATGGAGTCCATTTGAGTGGAGTTTTGGGCCAAAATATCTTGATTTTTTATCATTTTCTGGTTTTTTTGGCTCGATCAAGTGTTTTAAGCATTTGTTAATGAAAGGATTTGAGATCGATTCTAAAGTGTTATCGATGGTTGTTTGTGGTGGTTCTTTTGATCTATTCCATTTATGTCATGGACAACATTTTTTGGCACCAAAACTTGTTTGTAAAGCATCAGAGTTTTTCCACCTACCATTGTTAATTTTCATGATTGAAAATGGAGCTGATATAAATGCAAAAACTAGACATGTTGAGTGTTTATATTTAATGAGACTCCTCTTCATTATGCTGCTGAAAATGGTCATCTTAGTGTTATTGAATATCTTGTTAATCAAAGAGCTGATATAAATTCAAAAGGTAAATATGGTTGGACACCTCTTCATAATGCTGCTTCTATTGGTCATCTTAGTGTTGTTGAATATCTAGTTAATCAAAGAGCTGATATAAATGCAAAAACTAATGATGGTTCGACTCCTCTTCATTATGCTGCTCAAAATGGTCATCTTAATGTTGTTGAATATCTAGTTAATCAAAAAGCTGATATAAATGCAAAAAATAAATATGAAGAGACTCCTCTTCATTTAGCTGCTCATTATGGCCATCTTAGTGTTGTTGAATATCTAGTTAATCAAAAAGCTGATATAAATGCAAAAGATAAGAATGGTTGGACTTTTTTTCATTGTGCGACTCAATATGGTCATCTTAGTGTTGTTGAATATCTAGTTAATCAAAAAGCTGATATTAATGCAAAAGATGAAAATGGTAAAACACCATTGGGAATAGCAAGAGATGCTTTAATATGGAACAATACAAATCATTCACAAGAATTAGAACAAAGGAAATTGAATGTTGTTGAATTCCTCAAGTGCAAAGAAGATGAACAGAGAAAACAAAGGGATTGTCGAATCTGACATTTAAAATCAAGGATTAAAAACCACATTCATTAGATTGTTTATGAATATGTGATCCATCTCTGGTTATTCAGTAAAGAAGAGATTTCATAAGGAAAAGAAACTTTGGAGAAACGATAATCTATGTATAATGAGTATGTGATGCTTAGGTGGGTTTAAATTAGAGGATAAGTAGAGATGAGCGGCAAATATATATGAATATTTGAAGTATTTGGTTAAAGTGTTTTTGAAGGAAATAGTGGGAAATGCGTGTTCTTTCACATGAAACTGTATTGAAGTGTTATTCATTATCATCAAGTAAATCATTGATAAGTTAGAAAAAATCACTCTTTGATTGAATATGTACAAAAAAATGAGATTCTAATCAATATGAATTTGAGAAAAGTGGAAAAATGATATTCTTATCACTATTTATTCACGGCACTTGTCAAAAACATTTAGAAAATTCTCATGAAACACCAGGTTTTATCATATTTGATATTCAAAAGAGGTTTTTGGTTTTAATGTTATTTAACCATCTTTGTGTAGAGAGTACTCTTTTATTTAATGCAACTATTTCTTCAAGGAGAAAAACATTGAGTAATTTATGAGAAACAAAAAGAAACCATATGTATATAATGAATTTATCAAACACCACTTTATATATCAGCTACATATGGCTTGATAAGTTGATACAATATACTGAAAGATAATGTAAGTGTGTTAGACTATTCGTTTACAACAAAGAAAATGAAGATATTAGAAGGAATATAGAAATATTTTGGATTCAAGATATTGAAATTGTTAGTAACGATTTGAGTTCCGTCTCCCCAACATTCTCCATACACTATTAGCTCTAAATCATTTGTTGGTGCTTCGATTGAGAAGAAGCAGTTGTTTGTGATACAGTTGCTAAAGTGAACAGAATTATATATGTTACTGAAAGAACAATCTGCGAAATCAATGGTAAGCATTGATGTTTCTGAAGATAGAATCATTCGTGTCGATGGACAATTGTAGAACACAGAGTTTTTGATTAATATTTTATGATTAGTTGCAGGTCTAAACCATGACCATGAACTATTGACAACATTATTAATGAAATTACAATACGAAAGGCCAAGTATTGTTTGAGTAGTAAGATAACTGTGAAATCGCATGAATCCTGGACCTTGAGATTCACAAAGATTAAGAAATCTAACTATTTCACCATTCTCTTGATTTCCAAAGTTGATCCCTGAGGAAAGGGTGTCGGTTTTTGATCTAGAAATGTTATTATTATAGAACAACGAATTGGTTCGAGCATAGAACGTTGATGCAGACCGAGCATAAAAGGGAGAGCATTCGCTGGTAAAATTCATATTTGACCTCCAAAACTTGTCATTTTGGTAACCTAACATAACATATGAAGCACAATGATCGGCCGAACAGTTTTGAAAACACACGACTCGGCAAAGAAATTGGAAAATGGAACTCAAATAGAAAGCCCCTCCAACTCCAATGCCATTTAAACCACAATGATCAAATCCCGTAAACAGAATAGTGAGGTTACTCTGAGAATTATCAAAAAATATGGCCCCTCCATTACTACCAACTCTACAATAACTAAAAATTGTTCCTACAATTTGGAAAGCACCCAATTGTGTTAATGAGATTTGCATTTTAGAAACAACACTTGATACTTTCATGATTTGATTTGTTGAAACAAAAAATCGATTTTTCATACAATTTTTCAAATAAATCTTTAAAAAATTAACGGAATGACAGTTCTGTACAAATCAGGGTATCATATAGCTATTCTATTTTAGTTTTTGTTCAGACAATAGTTGAGAAATGACATTAGAAGCAGATTCGATAGGTTTTTTCTTTCTTGGAGCATTTTTCAAAGTTAATTCGGATATATGTGCAAAAATTTGTCCAATCTGTTTTTCAATTTCTTCAATTTTCCCTTCGAATAACATTTGGGTTCTTTGAATAACATTATTTAGCTCATTTTTGGTAGCAAAATTAGGTTTGTTAGCAGGGTTTTCAAAGAATGACAATCTAGTTTCAATCTCTTCAGATTTGTCTTCAAATTCCCTATTAAGTTTTTCAACATCTGACATGAGTTCTGTGTATCTATGGCCAATACTATTGATCTGGTCAACTAATTGGTTTCTTGTTTGTTCAGCAGAGGCGCTGATCTGAGATATCCTTGTTTCTAAGCGACTGATCCTTTCAATCTGCCCTCTTACTTCTGTAAGTTGTGCTTTTATGATACCAACATTTTTTTCAAGCTCCGACATTACACTCTGAACTGCTGATTGGGCAGCCATTTCCATAAACTCTGCTTGTTGTTTAAGCCTTTGAGTGATGCTGGATTTCAACTCGTCATATTTGTTGATAATCTCTTGTTCTCCGAGTACTCTTGATTGAGAAACAGCCATAAGAGCAGATTCAAGACCCTCTTTTGCTGTGACAACATGGTTTTTAAGAGCTTGGATAGTTGATGAAACATCATTCTCTAGTGTTGAAAACTGAGAATTGCTATCGTTCACAAATTGATCCAATCTTGAAGATATTTGAGCAAATCCTTCAGATGATGAAGTGTTACAAGAAATAACACCATCTTTCGACGCTTTGGACAATGACATAAGTGCTGTTTGATATTGATTCTTTGTTGTTGTTAAAAATGATACCATTTTGGTAATTATATCTGTCATGTTCCTATTAACATCTGATATCTGTTTTTGAATCTGGGCCATGGTTTGTTGCCTTAGTCCAGTCTCTGCTTTGATTGCAGATGACAAAGAAGATGCTGTTGCTGCAAAAGAAGATATTGATTCATTTTGGAACTGAGATATTTTCTCTGAAAAAGCCCTAGATAGAGTAGAAATCTCATTGCGCAGAGACTTAAGGATATCATCAATCTGTGACAATCCGCTTTCCAAAGAGGATAGTCTTTGAGAAGATGAATCTAATGTTTCTCTTTGTCTTTTAAGCTCGGTTTCAATCTCTGACACAGAACCGCGGGCAAAACTAGAGAGGTCATCATATCTGGAAAGCACCTGGCTTATTGAAGATGAAGTTTCAGCGAGTTTATCATTCAAAAACTGAATTTTTGTCTGTGCTTCGCTTGAAAATTTATCGAATTTCTGCCTAACCCGAGATATATCATCTTCAACTGGTTTGATTGAATTTGGAATGTCCGCAACAACTATTCTTTCAATAGAAGTACGTAAACTTTGCAATGCATTTGCCATCCCCGGGAGCTGTGATGATTCAATATGCTTTAATCCATCAACCATCGACTTTAAAGTTGAATTCTGTTGCCGAATTTCTGTTTCTAATTGAGAAGCTCTAGAATCCATTGCAGGATCTAAAGGAATATACTTAGATGCGCGACTAGGTCGATTTGTTGTGCTAATTTCCTCATAATTTTCCTCTCCCATAAAAATAACGAAGATTTGTAGATTTATTATTCTTTCTTGTTCTTTCTCATGTACGGACGAGCTTGATACCCAATTATCACCAAAAGCACCTCAAAAACGTATGGCAAGAACATCATGTTCTTATTGAATGTTAAGAAATGAGAAAACCATAATAAATCCCATCCAGCACTGGCGTAGTAGTTTAATGATTGTGTCCATATACAGTCAAATAGGAAAGCAATTTTTTTGCCTAATAGTTTTTCGAACAATGGAGTTGTCCATTTAATTCTATATTGGTCAATGATTGAAATAAAAACCATAAGAAAAGCATATATATAATAACCAGGATAGAACCCATGCCAGTAAGCAGAAAACAAAAATGTGAGAAGTTTTGCGATTAATGGATGCCATCCAATAGATATAACTCTAACATGAAGGTATTCCTTGAGGAAAACATGAACCGACCTATTCCATTCAAGGGTTAAATCACCAACAGTCCTTACTGAGAAATACTCTTTTGGTCTGAATGATCTAAAATTCTCTGTATCAAAATCTTCAACTAATTTACAACCCATGTAAATAAAACCAGCTTCAGCTCCTAGCCAAGCAAATATGTACCTCGTTGTATGCTCGAACGAAAAGAAGACACTATAAAAGAACCTAATAAAGTAATTGTATGATTGAAATGGTTCAGATATGATCTTTTGATTAGGAAAATACATCATGCATACACCATAACATACCCCAAAAAATAGGCATTTGCCCAAACACAACAAAGAGTCTTTTTTTATGGACTTATTTTCTTTGTCATCTTTAGGATTAACTTCCAGAACCTTTAAAAATGCTTTGAGAGGAACAACTGGCCCAGAAAACAAGCCAATAAAGTTATAGAGATATACATAAAAATCGAATAAACTAGGTACTTTCTCGAGAGCAGCATATTTCCATTGCGGCCTTTCCACTTTCCTTCTTCCATCAAAAATGTTAAAGATAGTTGTCCATAATCGTATAGATGAAAACATTATCAAACCAGAAATATCAGATCTCCATTCATCAACATTTCCCAAGCGTTTCCAATGAATAAACCCAATCCCAGAAATTGGAATCAGTATTCCCAATAAGCACCATCTTCCAGGTAAATACATTATAAAATATACTAATAATTGACCAAATGCTACATATAAAAAGTCCCTTTGATACAAAAGGAAACAAAAAACCACACCAACAAATAGATGATAGAATTTTCGCCAATTAAGATTTGGAATTCTCCTAGATATGAACGAAAGGGGTAACGCACCAACAACAGCAGAAAACAAAATTGCATTATGAATAAATGGGGAAAACACCATTTTTTATACGATTAAAATGTAAAATTGTCAGCTACCCAAAAAATAGAAAAATCCCTGATTCCAATCCAGGATATATCTATTCTCATATAAATAGCATTATTCGCACAATCTGGTTTTGGTCATCAACGATTATTTTTTGTTATAATGTTTTTTTTAACACTAAGATTGTTACATTCATGCTTGAATGAGAATATTCCTTCAGGTAGGTCCATTCCAGCGAACCCTAGTGAGAATGTAATTATTGATAATTGCTTTTTTATTAGGAATCAAGTTTTTTCTGGAAGTGGTGGAATTATATCAATCGAAGGGGTTCAGATTAGTTTATCTTTAAAGTATACTATAATACACGAATCTAGTTCCAGTTTATATGGTGGGGCATTGTTTACATATGGACTTTCTAAATCTGAGATAAAAATGTGTTGTGGAAGCTGTTGTTCATCAGGATATGATCATTTTGGGTATATTGCGGTGATTTCAACAAATGATCATATAATATATGGGTTGTCTTTAACTAAATGCTCAAGTGGTTCTCAAGGAGAAGATGCAATTAATATTGCATGTGGGTATGAGCAGATAACGCAAACCAATATGTCAAATAATTTCGCAAATTATGTTGCAGGGCCATTAATACAGAATCCTCAAGGAATGAAAATGTCATACTGTACATACTCCAATAATAGACCTTCTCAATCAGTATGCTTCAGGTCTCAACAAGGGAGCGGTTCAATTCATGTCTTGAATAGCAATTTTGTTTCAAATACAAGTCCTTTAGCTAGTGGAATATTTGAAACCAAGCATAGCTCTGTTTTTTCTTTAGATAGTTGTATATTTTATGGTAATTCCAATACACTTTTCTATGCCGCAACTGGTTCAATAACAATCTCAAACTCATATATCTCCCATTTAGGAACAACTCAATATGGAACTGTTTATAACAATAACAATGCGGCAACAGTTGAAGAAACATATTTAATAATGCACTTTGGTACCTTTTACTGCCCTGCAAATAATCAACTTGTTATTGAGTCAAAGAGACTCGGAATACGTTCAATAAGTTTAATGAATAGCATTGTTTTAGTATTGGTATTGGCATAAGGAAAGTGTTTTCTTCAGTAAAATCTACAATGTTTCTTGTTTCATTTTTTCTTATCATGTTTTCTTTCCGAAATATTCAAGAATTCCAATTTAAATTAATAGAGATGTTTTCCACTCGGCAATTTTTCGGGAAAGATAGTTTCGATTCCCTATTTGATTCATCTTTCCTATTTGCTCCAGAGTCAGCACTTTTTAGGTCCAATATCACCCTAGAATCATTTATTTTAAAAAATGGTGATTCTATTACCCTTGATGGAACATATTCAGATATCTTCATTTCAGTTCAGCCCCATTCATTCAATGGGAATCTATATTGCCAAGTTTCAACGCAAGAAGGTAGTGCTAAAACGCGAAAATTATTATCAGGAGAGACATTTTTTGTGTCCAGAAGCCAAGTTCGACTATTTTACAATAATGCTGGCGGAGTTCGCATTTATATCTGGATGATTCCCGAAAAAATGTGCTCAGATTATTCTATTATAAGTATTAATCATCAAAGTTCTAAGATAGCAATTTCTAAAAAGAATATATCTAATGTTTGTTGGTTTAGTTCTTTTTATACAGGCACATCAGTATCTGCAATTCTTTCTGGTGAACCAAAAGATATGGAATTGGTTATTATTGATGATAAATCAAATAGATTAATCTATCCACCATACAATAACCTGTTGAATCTCACAAGAATGAATGTGATTGTTTTAAGATATATTGGTGAATCAAGTAGTCTCATTATTGAACAAAGTTCAAGTTTTCAAGTTGCCGATTGGACAAACTCAGTTACGCTTGTAGATAAAACGGAGAGGGAAACGTTCCTTTCAGTATCAAACCATGTCAGTAGCCTTTTGTATTTATCATTTTTTGGATCAATACTTTTAGTATTTGGAATCACTACCATTATCTTATTAAGTCCAATTTTGTTATTGGAGTCTTAAACTGAGCAATGATCCTTTTTTGTGTTAAATAAATGGATAATAAAAATAAAAAATCACATATGCTTTATTTTTCAGTTTCAAATACTAAAAGCTCTGGCTTCAAAGAAAAGACACATTGTTTCCAATGAGTCTTAAAACCATTTGTATCATCAATAAGAGATTTGGTATACTGCCGAAAATCATCTATTCTTTTCTTCAAAAGTTGCTCGTAATCATCATAACACTTGTTCCTTTCAACTATGGCACTGCGATGGAGAACAGTCTCGAAACTAGACAATTGAGGAGTGTTATCCGCATTATTTGTAGATGATTCAGAAGGTGCTGTTCCTCTTTCATTCTTCTTCTTCTTCTTTCTTGATGCACTCCTGCTTGAGGACATTTGAACATTGCTTGCTTCGGTATTATTTAGAACCATTGGTTCCATTATTAAAGGAAGCCCAGGCCACTGCCTAATTCTGACTGGTCTTCCATCCTCACTTCCACCAAGTTCTTGCCTTTTCTTCTCTTTCAAAAGTTCTTTCATTGTCTTCCTTTCAGCCCCTTCAATTTTCCCATTTTTCAAATCTTCAATGATTGCAGTTCTATCAAATAATGAAAGCAAAGATGATGTAATACTTGTGATTTGAGAACAAAATAGCTGCATTACATGTTTTTCACATTCAACTATTTCATTTTGATAAGATAAAATTATTTGTGCCTCTTGGGCAGATCTGGTAACTTCCGACTCAAGAAGTGCATTAAACAATGTCTCATTGTTTTTATCTGCTAATCGAGGATTCAACTGCATCTTGTTTTTTTGACGAGCTTCAGTAGTTTCCCGATAACTTGCATCAAAGTTTTGTTGAATCGCTGATCTTTGGGAGTTAACCAGATCAAGATAATATCTACTGAATAAGCCATAAACAATTCTTGATGTATCTCGAGCAATATTAACAGTATTAATAATTTGTGATCTAAGCTTTAAACATGAATCCTCAATAATGCTTCCAGATGATGCAATGATTTTTTGCCAAAACGAATTTGACTGCTCAATAAGCTCTGCTTGAGTGGGAGGAATCAAGTTTGGCCGGGAAATTGGGACTTTCCTCGTCTTAAAACTATTGTAATAATCAGTGGCAATTCTGGAAACATTATTAATCAATTCGTTTCCAATTTGTTCAATCTGGCTTTGTATAGAAATATTCAATTCTGTTGAAATTTCATTAGGTTTCTTACTTTGAGTATTATCTTTAGCATTTGAACTCTTTGTTCTTGAATCAGGTTTTTGTTTTGATTTGGGTCTTCCCTTCTTCTTATCAGTAGAACTCAACGTATCAGAGAGTTTGGGATCAAAGGGGGCCGTTTCAGATGACAGATTTACGAGAAAAGTGAGAGGTTCTGATGACAATTCAGATTTCATTAAACCAAGATAAGTTGATCGATTGATTAATAAAACTCTTAATGAATCAAATAACTCAAGTTGATGTAATAAAACTGTTTGAGGATCCCCTTCCTCGTTTTGATTTTCAATTATAGTTTTAATCGAGTGTTCAACTTCACTTGAACGAATCTTATTTCTAGCCAATAAAGTTTCAAATTTGGATTTGGCTTCATTTTGTGATAGAGCAATTGATTCAATGAATGCAACATCAGCTTTATGATTAGGTAAAGATTGCTCATACTCTTCCATAACATTTGCGTGCTTTTCTTCAACTTCTGTAAAAGTTGCTTTGGCTTTATCCCTTAATTGAGACATAATATTCTCGATTTGAATTTTCATTTTGGAAAAATATTCATTAGACATATCACGTTCTTCTTGAGAGTAGGTATTATCAGCAAGTATTACAGTTTGAATAAACCTTTCATTGCTTGCGCTAGTAAAATCAATAAACGCCTTAAGTTCTTTTTCATGATCCAACTTGTGTTGCTCTATATGGGTTAAGAGGAATTTTTCAGATATGTGCAAATTCTGGCCCAGGACAGAAAAGCTACTGGTCGATTTTTGGTTAACAAGCTCTTTTGAGAATTCTCTTAGTTTTTCACATTCAGCTACCAGAGTGAGCTTTCTTTTCAAAATTGAAGCTTCCAACCCAGTTACTCCTTGGTTAAAATGGGAAATAGAATGACGAATATGTTTTTCAATCTGTATTTTTCTACTTTCTATCTGAAGAGATCTAGTTTTAGCAATATTCAATTCTATTGATTTAGCTCTAGGGGCATGTGTTCTCATTCTATCGTTAAGCTCTTCTGCTAAGAGTTGTTTCTCTTCATGGGAATTAGCCCTTCTCATTTCTCTAGAATATACAGAAGAAAACTCTAATATAATTATTCTCCTAAAAGAATTAACCCATTCATTAAGATCAATAGCTCGAGGACTAAATATCCATATTGCTATTTGTTCATTAATTCTTGGTACAGACTCAGAAATCATAAATTCAGGACCTTCAATATCTTCATTATCATCATTTTTCCCTTTTGTGATTTTTTTACCTTTAGGAGGTGGTGGCTTTTTCACTTTTGAAAGTTGGGATTTGTTCTTTTGTTTTCCTGTTTGGATAGTTTGTGGATGTTCTTCAATAAAATCATCAAATGGTGGTATTATTGATAATGCTTCTGATTCCTCATATTTTGCTCCATTTTCGAGACCTAAATTAAAACCGCCTAAAACATTAACTTTGGATTCTGGCCTACCTTTGGACTGTCTTCTTGGAGCTCTAGATGCTGTTTTATTCCTTTTAGTTGCTTGGGAACTTGTTGGTGGTTTTTCATCAGCCCACTCTTGGCTTGATGCTGTCTTTTTAACTTTAAGTTTATTTAACAAATCGTTTTCAAATGATTCGAAAAGATGAGTTATTGTAGCAGGCTGCTCATCAATATAAGAAAGAGCTTGGTTATAATAATCTCTATATTCTCCTTCAATTTTGGTGAGTATTTGTTTGCACTCATTTACCATTGAGTTAATTTTTGTTTGATCAATAAGAAGGGGGATTTGTTCAGTTTTTCCTTGAAGTTCGGTTTCTAATTTTAAGAGGGTCTCGGAACATTTTTGCTGGATAGAAGATTTGGATGAATCTTTTTTCGATTCAATTCCCTTCATATTTTTAATATAAATTCCATATTGATCAATAATGGGGGCCAAAAACTGCTTAATCGATTCCAAAGATTTTTTCAAATTCTCTTTCTGCATTTCCCAATACTTAGTAACTTTGTCAACCATGGTAGATCCATATTTCTGGGATTGTTTAAGGATTGGAGATAATTCGGAGATAGCATCACTGGCTTCACTTTCATCTCTAAGCTCTACTAATTCAGCCTCTAATGAAGATAATAACCCGGAATTTTCTCTATCTCTCTCTTCTACAAGTCTTTGAAGCCTAGTTAAATACTTTTGAATGAACAAACCATGTAGATTTAGAATTTCTTCAACTTCACTCCACCATTTGTTGAGATCTTCTTGTTGAAAATGATCAGGAGGGGCAATAAGAGAAACGCTTTGAATGAGTTTCTTGATGCACATTGTAAACTTATTCTGTTCGCTGTGGAATTCTTCAAATATCGGGGATAAATTCATTGGATAATATGGATCAAGCTTTGTTTTAGCATCGGATACTAATAAAGCAAATCTGTTAACCTTCCACTCATCTGATCGTTGCTCAAACTCATTTTTAACAGAAGAATTAGATTCAATAATGCTGGTTTCGATTGTGTAAAAACTTTTAACTAATTGAAGTTTTGTTTTCAAATAGTTCTCATTTAGAGATCGAACTTCTTTGTGTAAATTGTCAGCAAATTGGATGGGTATTTGTGGTATCATCATTGAACATTGATTAAATGAACTTTCTACGATGGGTTTGATTTCAGAAAAATGGTTTTCATATATTTCCACAGATTCTTTTCGCAAATTTTGAGCTTCTATCAACAATTGATCCTCCAGTGTAGCCAAATTGTTTTCTAATTCACTGAAAGTAGCTTTTGTTGTTCCAAGAGAATCCAAAATAGTTTTTTGCTCCTGTTTTATACTTTTTTCAATATTTTTGAAGCTTTCCATTCTTTGATGTAACTTATTTTGGCATTCCAAAGATATCTGATTAGTTGCTTTCCTAAGTTCGCCAATAACAACAAAATATTTTTCTACCAAACGATCTTGGTATTTTTGAAGAGCCCCATTAGTAGAAATCACTGTTTGAGGAGCCCATTTGGGCAAAGAAGCAATTTCTTCATTCATCTTATTAACGAATTTTTAAAAGTTTTCCCATAAAAAAGGTATATATATTATTCTAATACAGATTGTACATTTTAAGGGTATTTGGTCAATTGAACAAAAGCAAATTTTTCATGATGAGCAAATATGATGAGTTTTATAGGAAAGGACTTTTTACCGATTTTGAAATAGATTTTGGTGAAGGAAACATCAAAAAATGTCATAAAGTTGTTCTTGCCTTTCACAGTAATTATTTCCGAGCATTCAACGGAAATATTGTTCATATTGAGAAGGAGATTATGGATATTTTTTTGAATATAATTGATTTTATTTATACAGGGAAATTAAATATTGAATCCGAAAGCATTATTCGCTATTTACATGTATCTAAACGATTTGATTTTGGTAGTTTGCTTGCTATTCTAAACAATAAACTGCTCCAAATGGTTAAAATAAATAATGTAATGAGTTTTGTGCATGATATGTGTGAGTATGATATGTTTGATGAAGCATCCCAATTTATCCCATTAATATCTATCAGTATAGACAAGAAAGATATTAAGCATATGAAAGAATATTATGATTCGATGTATCCATTGCTATTTTATCGTGTTATTAAGGATATGAATATGCCTGAAGCAAAACTTATTGAGTATTTGGAAAGTTATACTAAGCATAGGGGATATTTGAATGATGTTGAAAAAGAACACTTCACATCTCTTATTGATTTAGATAAACCTGATTCATATTTAATTGCAGTAAATTTTGATTGCTTATGGATGACTGATAATTATTATTTAAGATTTCTCAACATGATTATGAATAATCGTCGAAATAGTATTCAAAGGTTAGCTTCCAAACAAGTTGATCAACCAGTTGTCTCAAGATGGTATTTCTTTTCTTGGTTAACCCAAATTGCACAATCCACATCTATAGTTGATTACCCTCTTGTTAACAGCATCGAAATGATAACCACATTGGGTGGTCTCTGTTCATCCTTTAATCCTATTCCATATAATCTAATATCTGTTAAAGCACTCAATTCATTGAATGAATCCCCTTCAAATAGCTCTTATTTTGGTCCCGAGAACGCAGTTTACCAAAACCCTCAGTATTTTCATGGGTGCTCACAAGGAATGACCAAACCTTGGATTCTTATTGACTTTGGACCTCATTCTAAATTCTGTCCAAAAACAGTAATGGTAAATTGCAAAATACAAAAAGCAAATGGTAGTAATCATTTTTATCCAAATAAAGTTGGAATATATTCTGGGAGGGATTATCATCACAAAGTACTTATTGGAGAAGGGTCACCAAAATCCCCAATAAATTGTACCAAAGATATAACTGAGCAAGGTATTATTGTTGAGTTATTGGAAAGCAGCAAAAATGGCAGTTCTTCTCTACGAATCAAATCAATTGGAGCATATGGATACTTTAATATGTAAAGATTTAGTGTATCTTTTCTTCTCTAATATCTTTGTACAAATTTTGTATTGAATATGATTCATCGCAATGATCCCAAAATGCTTCAATGTCTACAACAATTTTGACAGTCGGAAAAGTCCAATTTGGTTCAATGTTTAATTCTGGTTTTTTCCATTGCCTTTTAACTGGAGAAGGAAATTGTTGGGGTAAATCATTTTCTACAATATCTGGACTTTTTTCTCTATTATCAGAATCAGTTATTTCAATTTCTGGTACAATCCTTTCCACTATTTTACTTATAGTTTCATGAGGAGATGTGGATTTCTTAGATTTGGTTGTCTTCCGATTTTTCTCGGGGTTTTGTGGGCTTTCATTTGTACTGATCTTTTGAGAACTGAGGATTTGCTGATCGCTTTCTTGACTCGATGGAATTGTTGCCCGGCCAAAACTCATTCTTTGATTAAGTCTTTCAATCGTGTCCATAGAATTCTTGGTATTATTCAAATTTAGTTGTGTTTTGTTCATGATTTGAAGATTGGTAAATTCTTTGGTGGTTAGCATAATTGGAAAATGAGGAATACTCGCATATTTATAAATTGATACTTTTTCATTAAAAGCAGAATTCTTATCTTTTGATTTGGGTTTCAACGACTTCTTAACAAACAATTTATCAAATTTTTTCCTCTGATCATGGTTTAAGGATTTATTGGATTCTAAATATTGAACATCGTTCAGAGGATATGATACTTGAAGGTTTTCTTTTGAGCATAGATGTGCAATTCCTTCATAATAACCCTTGATATTATTGGGTTTAATGCCATCTAAACAAAGTGTTTTTAATGTTGATCTTGAACTACACAAATTCTTGACAGCAGAGACAAATTCATCCCCTCCATAATTCATTGAAATGTCTAGAAATTCGATTAATGGACAATTCTTTAATGCTTCAATAATTCTGCTAGAAAAGGTTCCAATATTTGAATTTTCCGTTCCCTGAATATGGAGAGATTTCAATTTGGGTCCTTTGCTAATATAATCGATGAAAGATGATATTGGATTTGCATAGGTTTGATTAAAGCAACCATTCATTGATAAAAGTTCCAATGATGGATGTTGTTCTAAAAACTCAAATAATTTAGGCATAATGGGATTATAATCCCATATAAAAGCACTTAATGAAGAAAAGCGAGCTTGACACAAAAAACCAAAAACCCTCACCCATTCTTCAATTGAGGTTGAAGATTTTGATAGAGATAGTCGTATTCCTGAAGAAAAACTCTTCAAAACCAATCTCAGAAAAGGCACGAGACATCCTTCAGACCAATTAACAGAATCTGCTGAAATAGAGTTCAAAGATAATGGCAATGTCCGAAATTCATCAACAGGATTGATCGAATGATTGCCATTTAATATTATAGAAGAAAGTCTTAAGAGAGGAGATTCAAATATTGATTTGAATATGGATGAAATCTCCAATTCACAATTAATCAAAGATAAAATCAGAACACTTGGTATTGATGTCATCAAAACACTCAAGTTCAAATTCTTGGTATTATCTAAACACAAAACAGTTAATTGTGAGCTCATACTTTTCTTTAAAAAAGAAGTATAAAAATAATCAATCGAACTGGTTTCTATTGAACTATATGACCCAAATGAAGATATTCCCCTACTTGAATATAATAATGAAAGAGCTTCCAGGACTTTTTGGTTTAATAGACATCCCTTAAAAAATAGACCAGAAAGTATATTATCACCTTTAAATAATGCATTTATCAGATCAAAAAGCTTTTCTGTAATAGGTAACTCAATAATAAGTGTCTGTATATAACATTTTGATTTAAAAAGCTTAATAATTCTTTCCATAACATCAATTCCTGGAATTTCAACAACATGTAATTGAAAAACAGTTTTGCATAGAGGCAAAACATTAAAAATTATCTCAACTGCTTCACTGTTATGACAATAATCCGACAATGTGAGATATGGAGAAGAGAATAATAAAATTTCTTTAAATTTTTCAATAATTATTTGTGTTTCTTCCTTTTTTGCACCATTTTTCAAGTTTTCAAGTCTTGATACTGAAGAAAATAAACTTTCACTCTTCGAAACGGATTTTGGAGGTGTTATTCCAATATTTCTCAGTTCACTCTCCAACAAAACATGTGTAATGATATCAATAATCGATGAATATAAGTCGATTACACTTTTTGTTCGAATCCTAAACATCTTTTTTCCAAATTTAACATGAATTATTTCCAAAGACATACTAAAATCGCAAATATCCTGCCATATATACTCATTTTTTGGTTTTTCCTTTGATTTTTCGAAAATTGCCATACATAAGTTGGTTAAAACTATAATCCTTTCTTTTTTCCAAAAAGATCCGCTTGAGGTTTCTACATTAAAAGCTCCACAAACTTTATGGCCCTTTAATTGCATCATAGAACAACATTTTTTGGTTTTCTCTTCCATAATTTTAACGGAAATCTATTAAATAAAAAAAAAACTTTAAAACCCAAATTTTGAACTCTAGGAGTGAGTTTTAAGTAAGTAGGGCTTTCTAAAAGAATAGGAACAATCAGAATATACTTCAATACTTAACCAAGATTTTGTGCATTCGAAAACAGATTAAGTTCTTTTTGTCCAACACTCATCACATATATGCATCTTCATTGAGTTTACTAAGTAGAAGTCATCAATTATTGGTCTTCCCTTCATTCCCAAAAAATTAAAAATAAACCTGTAGTTTATATAGGTTAAACCAGAAATTTTATAGGTTTTTTACACATTTATAATGTTGTTTTTGCTCATTTCGATACCATTTGACTGTTCATCAGGAATTCGCTACAGAGATAGGAGGTTCTCGTTTTCTAGAGTTATTTCTAAAGCACAATATGATGAAACACTTTGGGATCCTGTACTTGAGGGATCGTTTTGTCCCCCTGAAAGTGGGAAATATTTAATGAAGTTTACTGGATATACCAGCACAGAATATGAATCAACTGTTTCAGTTTACCATTTTTATGGGAACTCCACCAAATCAAGGACATCTCAGTTTTACTACTTGAGAGATGATCAATGCTATTACTTTTACATTCTTCATTCTGTTCCTAGTACAAGGGCCAATGGGAATCTATATTTTCAAATGGAAGGAAAAGCTCAATTCTTTGCAAATTCTTCAAATTGTTATTCATGTCCGCAAAATTGGTGCAAAAATGGACTTTCGCCCCCATATTGTGAACAGTGTCAATCATTTTCTGGGAAATCTATAATAATTACTGGCATCTTCTTCATGGGCTTATTTCTTATATCATGATCCTATATTATCATTAAATTTATGATATTTGTTCTGGTAATAAAGAAATATAGTTATTATGATCATTTATGAATAAAGAAATCGAGGCTGTGATTAGTCATCAAAAAAAAAGTGAAAAAGTACTCTTTCTAATTAAATGGAAAGGACTTCCAGCAAGCGAAAACTCATGGGAAACCCCAAATAGTCTTGGAAACTCAAAAATTCTCGATGATTACCAAAACAACAATTTAGCTCAAGATAGCAAAAAACAGAAGAAGAAAATAGTTAAAATATTGGGGGCAGTCAAAAACAATGAGAAAATGTTCGATTTTCTAGTTCAATATAGAGATTCAAATGCTCCAGAAATTGTTCCGTACCAAAAGATGAGAGAGAATCATCTGAAATGCTTATTATCATATTTAGAACACTATTTAACCATTTCTTCCGATCCTGCATAAAATTTAATGCGTATAAAGTCTTCTCCTAGAATTTCGATTGTTAGCTGGTTTTCCGAGGCTCCTTTTGGTAAAAAGCAAAAACAACGCTTTTTTTGGACATTTTTTTCTAGTTCTTTTGTTATTATTAGTTCAGTTTTTTTTACATATACGAAATCAGAGTTTTCTGATTTAAGCACAGTTATTAGCGGCATAGATAGATTTGATCACCTTAAAGAGTATTATATGGTTGGATATCTTCCTAGAAATAGTAATTATTCTGTGTTTTCTCAAATTTCATTGTTCATTGATTGCCAGGACCCAAGAGAAACCGAAAACTATGCTCTTGAAGCTATATTTACTATTAGCAGGAAAAACGAAAACAGAATTATAATAAACCAGAATATTCCATCAGTGATTTGTGGGTTCACTGAGTTATACTCTTCAGGGTTTCCACAATTTGATGTAATGGCCTACCAAATATTTTTGAAAGGGGAATTTCATAGGAATAACTCTATTTCTATGAGACTTAGAAGGAGTTCACCAAGTTTCATCGAAAGGGTTTTTCATTTTAAATATGTGTTGATATTCTCTTTAGCAATAATTTTAGTGTCTTTCGTTGCTTCATTGGTTATTATTGAGCAATATATCGAGATTAATCAATATATTGCTCTCATTTCTATGTTATCCACTCTCATTTCTGTTTATTTGTTTGGATCAAATGAGAATATTTATATGCATTGTGCAGATCTCATATTCAGGGGGATTTCTGCATCAACAAATTTGGTCTCGATTTTTTGTTTATCATATACATATGTATCAGGCGATAATATTGCAGCAACATTAACATTGCTGTCATTGTTTATTATTGCTGATGGAATTAGATCACTTACTACAGATACTTTTGTATTGGCAGAGTTTTTCCAAAATAATGGAGTAATATGGGTCTTTTTCTTTTCAACATCTATTGTGACTAAGATATCACTTATCCTTCTTGTTTCCCATCATTTGGTGTATGCGTTTTTATTTGGCCCTTTACATTCTCGTTTTAGGGTATTTTTAACCGCGATTGTTTGCTTTGTCTGCATTAGCCCAAGAATTTTTAGACTTGGGCATCTGGCTGTAACTGAAAATGAGAATTCGGCTCTAAACTTTTTATGTGATATTCTAATGCAAGTTATTGTATGCTCTCTTGTTTCTGTTTTGGTATGGCCAATTAAGGATAATGAAATTGAAACTACAACCAGCACAGAAAAGTTTCACATTACTGATGATGAATCACTTGCAGGACTTTTTGGAAGATCTGTTGAAGAGTCAGACTCAGATTTATGAATAAAGTGTTTTTTAGATTTCTACTTTTTCTAACACATGTAATTCAATATTCCGATTATTAATTGGGGGAAGGGGTGAACGACATATTGGACACTCATTTTTTTCATTGAACCATTTTAATAAACATGATAAATGAATCACATGAGAACAAGGTGTGATAGCATAGTCAATTTCGGTTACAACTTGAAAACATATTGGGCATTGTACTTCATCATTTGGTAACTGAGAAAAATAATCAAAATAAACTGGTCTTAATACCATTGGCAATACTGAAGATGGCCCATTTTTGCTTTGAAAAAACAATAATAGTTCTTCCAATACAAAAATAATGAGAATGGTAATAAATAATTCCCGATTGATTAGTTCATAATGGTTGTCTCTGTAATATAAAAAATAGAATGATACCATTAAACGTTGAAATGAAATAATGAAAGAGTCACAAAAACCTAAAACCTGAATTTCTCCTGATACTATATTTGATATTATTTGTGGAACCCATAGCATTGATGTATAAACAAAAAATAAGGTACTTTTAAAAAAACTTGGGGATAATAAGCAATGGAGAAACATTCCAATTGATAGTATGAGCAAACAAATATCAAAAGGACTTGCAGACTGGATAAATCGAATTGTTTTATGTAGCATTATAATCATTTGACAGAAACAAAACAAACCCAAAAATGAAAAGAATAAAAACCAATAGACACTTCGAAATGACTCATGAAAACTGATGATGTTTGGTATAGAAAGAGCAAGAGTGCAATCGTAAGATAGCATACACATAAGTGTATGTATTGATATATATGATTGAATAGTATTCGATGACCTAATGGTAAAGAATTTTTTCCATATATAAAAAGAAATTATGATATATAATGCCAATATAATTGCATATAGCATTACTTGACGTATAAAAAGCTCCATATTAAAAAGTGTGCATTCCACATTCTCAGAGAAAGAGCTAGAAACAAAAATCCCTTCTGCAACTACATTTTTTTCAAACACTTTGGTGGAAATATTTTTTGGAGAAAGCTTCAATAAAAGAATAAAACACTTGTAGGCTGAGTGTGGATCATAATATAGTGAAACAAATTCATTGTATAACTGAATAGTATTATTCAGGATGCGCTTTTTAGAAGATAAAACGGAAAAATTGTTCACCCATTTATGGTCAATGTTTTCATTCATCCATGATCCAAACAGAATTATTCCAAAATTCTCCTCAAAAAACATACCGCATAAATAAAATGGACTATAAATAATTTTTTTGGTAGATCTATAACGATATGATAATGATCCTGTTACATTATTCTGGGTAATCTTTCTAATTCGCAAATCAAAATCCAAATTATCTCCTTCTGATGCATGATCAATTATTTGCAGGGTATTTTTCCATAATCCCCTATACAACTCATCTTCAACTGAGAGAGATCCTCCAACAAACAATAGAAAAATCACAACAATTTTTAATGAAGCGTATTGGTTGAAGACAATATGTATTGATATCCAATTCAGGCTCAATCATCTCTTCCATTTTGAAAAAACAAGAGGCTATATATGAGCAAAGAATAGATTTGCTGGATTACTATTGAAGAATTATTTGTTGATTCATACATTTATTAGGATTCTATATGGTAAAACAATACATCGAAATATATAATGATCGAATATTATCAGCAGAAAATATTAAAAGAAAAAGAGATAATACGAGAAAACCATGGGATTGTGTTAAACTTAAATATTATTTCCCTGACATGAAGAGAATTAGATAAACAACCTCTTATTATCTAATCCTGGATTAATAGAAGTGAGATCAATCCACTTGTAATATTCACTCGTGTTTGAGAAAGATTCTGGATTTGAGACAATAGTCGTTCGGTATATTGAATGTGGGATGTTTGAACTTAGTGGATTTATACGAGATATCTTAGGCTGCTTTGTTGATTGTATCATCATGTCGATTTTCCGTATTCCTTCATCAAGAATGCTAATATGCTCATCTTGTGATAGTTTTTTGATAGTTAATGATATCTGGTTAAGTTGGGGTAAATATTGTTTCCAATAAGCTTTATATGAATGAACATACAAAATCAATTGAATCAATTTGGATTTTGTTGACTGGGTTAAAAGAGAAAATGGAATAAGTTCACATTCTTCGATTAAATCATTTAAATGATTCCAATCCCAATTATCTTGAGATAACAATTCAATCATTTCAAAAATAGCCGAATCAGCAGCTTCTTGATATTTTGAAACAATCAACATTGATCTAAAACTAGGAATTGGTCCAAGAGCTTCTTGAATGTTCACATTATTGATTTTAGCGAAGGTTTGCCTTTTATTTGCATCAGAAAAGACAAGGGAAACCCAGACCCTTTGTTTGTAATTCTCATCCAATAAAAACATTAGCGAATCTCTAAAATGGGAGTCAAGAGCATATCTAACAATCCTTTCTCGGTATTTATTTATTCCAATGTTAAGAATATTATCAATTGTCACAGCTACAATTGTTTCTCCATTTTGTGCAAGAATATGAATTGCAGATTCATAATCACAAATCCTTAAGTATTGTATGGCAGCTTTATATATATATGATGAATTTAATAATTGCATTATATAATGAGATATGACCGAATACTCTCTTAAAAAATCATTATTTTGATTGCCATCAATTGAATATTTTGAGGTATTATTTGTATTTTCCTTTTTATATAAAGGTTGTTTAAGAGTATCTATTGCCAACAAAGCATAAGATAATCCTTTTTTGTCAACAATCGAACAAAATGAGGATAAATCTTCTTTAAAAATATTAGGAAAATCAAATCCTCCTGAAGCAAATGGTTTCATTTGATTTCTTCTCATTAGTTCTTCCCAAAACGAGACTGAAACAGAAGGTGAAAATGCAATTGCTTTATCATATTCTCCTTTTTCCCATAAAAACTCACAATAATTCTTAATTTGATTTGTTTGCAACAAAACTTCAGGGTTTTTATTACAATTTATTCTTTCCTTCTCTCTTTTTTCTTCGGTGAAACACATCAACATATTCTTGATAGGGGTATTCTCATGATTAATACAATGAAGAGATTGATCAGAAGATGAAAATTGTGAAATAATGGTAATAATATCATTGTAAGAATCTAATGGCCTAATATATTTCATATCTTTTTGAGAAATAGACATTATTCTTTCTTTTTGTGTAATTTTATCAAGTGACCAAAATTTTATGTATGAATCTCTCCCAGCACTTAATAATAGCATTGGATTATCATGAGAAAAGCTCAAAGCATATACATGAGTAACACTACTATTAATCCTCATTAATGTTGTTCCATTTTGAATATTGGATATAACTATCGAGCCATTATAACTAGCACTGGCAATAATGGAAGGATTTGTTGGATGATAGGTAATAGCTCTGACTTTATCACTATGATTGCAAACAGAGAATAATGTTTTGCTAGATATATCAACGCATACAACAAACCCTCCGCTTGTAGTAATTAGTAATGAATTTTTTTCAAATGGAGACCATTCCATACATAGAGTTTCACACAGATTATGGGTAACTACATCAATTTTATTTTGCCTAATGATATTAATCTCATTGAAACATCCAATCACTATTACTTCTTTTTCATGAGGAGAATATAAACCATAAAAAGCTTTTGATGAGGTTGATATGGATTGTTCAACTTTTTGAGTTTTAAAATTGAAAATCACTGGGTAGTCATTTTCCATACATGCTAAAAGATAATTATTATCAAATTTTGAAAAGCATATGCTTAAGACATGCTTGCTTCCAATAGATACCGTAAAAATATGTTTGAAACTCTTAAGCGAAACAAATGATATATCTCCGTTTTTTTGTCCAGTGGCAAGAATACTCTCATCATTCGAGATTGATGAAGATAAAATGGTTTGTCCTTCCATAATAATTCTATTTAACTGTTTTTTCTTTCTGATGTTCCACAAACAAACAACCCCTTCAGCACCACAAGAAACAAGCTTTGAATGATCGGATAAAAAATTGAAACAAAAAATGGTATTATTGTGACCAGCAAATAGCTTCCAAACAAATACTCTCCTAAAAATATCATAAATACCAATGAATTGATTGGTAAACGAGCATAATAAAAAATCATCTTTCAACAAAACCATATGAACAATACCAAAATCATACACAAATATTGATTCTAGGGACGAAGAATTGGCTGGATTCCAAATCCTAATAATTCCATTATTTGAATCTCCTGTTACAAAGTGTCCAGTATGCTTTTTCATCCAACATGCTGATCCAATTTCATGCCCATTTGTATCAATAATGTTCAATGGCGAAAGCCCTTGCTTGAGATCCATAACTCGAATAATCCCACATTTCCATACACATAAGCAGTTAGATGGATTATTTGGATCGCAATCAATGCTACAAACAGATGAATTTTCAGTACATGACTCAATTTTGGATTTGATCAATGAGAACCTAATAATTTTTCCATCAGAACATCCACATATGAATATAAATTCTCCTAAATATACAGATTTAACAAACAAAATACTTTTTCCATCAATGTTTAGGCACTGAATTGGATCTCTGAAACTTCGATAGAATAATTTCCCAGATACCCTTTGGGTGAAAACTAATATTTCACCTGAGGCTGCCCAACAATTATAATAGACAACTTCTGGTGTTTCGAATGAAAACTCAATAATATCTTTCTCAAAGTTATACACATGCGATATTCTATCAATAAATGATATTACAATAGTCCCATGAAAACAAGGGTTAAGTGAAATGGAAGAAATAACTCGATCATCTTTAGAATAATGATATACAATTTTTTTTGTTTTTTGATCCAGTACGTATACAGATAAAAATGTAGCATAAGCATAATATTTCTCATTTGAAGAAATTACCTGCTTTTCGGAATCTTGAAGACCAGGAGGTATCCAGTCAACAAGCTCAGGTGATTCTAACATTTTTTAAAAATAGTTCTATTTATTTTGCTTTCTTTCCTGCAATTCTCTTTCTCTGTGTAACGAAGAAAACAATATATCCTAAAAATTCAAATATGCAGATATTGAAAAGATAGTTGCCTCTGTGTTCGGGCTGTCCAATTTCATTCCTATTGTCATTTGTAGATTTGATTGATTGTGCAATCTCAATAGCTTTTTTCTCAAACAATCGGAATTCAGCATTGAGTTCACCATTGATTTGTTTTAACTGCGATTTTGCATTATCCCACAGACTGTTCATCTCAAACTTGGTTTGCCATAATGACTCACTTACTCTCTCGAATCGAGAAGAAGCCTTTTCTAAAACTGGCTTGATTTTTGTTTGAATAAGATTGCTCAAATCCTGTGCCGATATTATCTCTTTTCCTCTCATCAATGATTCAGTAATCTCTTTGAAAGAATCACTCAATTCAGATGGATTGCCATTAAGATTGTTGTTCTCAGATAAAAATTCTTCAATATATTGAGAAATTACAAGCATTTTCGATCTTCTCATCATTTTCTGCATTGATCGACTAGATGCTGTTGATTTCAAAAACTTTCTACTTTTTTCACTGGTATTTGGCGCTATTTCAATTTTGCTTTCAGTTGCAAAATAGTTAAATGAATAAATATTAGTGAAACAATTATCACAAGAGCTGGGAGAATACGAATGGATAGAAAAATAGCCAATCTCATATACACTAGGGATATGAATGTTAAATAGCTCAACCATTTCAGACCCAGACATAACCATAATCACAGAAACTCTCTCGGGTGATTTAACAAGACGCAAATTGATCTTATCGAACTTTTTGTTAATTAAATATTCATGTTGATTAAAAATCTCTTCTCCCGAAGCAACAGCATATATAGAACCGTTTTTAAGAGACTTTAGCGATATTTTTAGACCAGAATAAAAGCTCTGTACGTCAGGACAGACATACTTGCTGTAAGAGATAACCATCTCGTCTCCATCCAACGAAAATTCCAAATCAGAGACCCAGCCCTTGGAATCCACAGGAATTCTCAAACAAATACCACCAGATACATTCGAAACACCAGATGTCAGATGTATCACACGTTTTTGAGAAACAGCTTGCCCTCTTAAGGTCCACTCACCTATTTCTCCTATCTCAGTATGAATAAAAGGCATATGAAGAGAATGCGGGTTGCTATAAGAGAGAGAAAAAGCTAAATAGACGATCAACATAAAGTAAATAAATGCCAAATCTAAATGGAAAGAAAGGTGGTGCTAATTGGGTCGTCCAATGTTGGAAAATCATGTTTATTTGATAGGATTCAGAAAGGAAATTACAACCCTAATATTAAACCGACTCTTGGTGGAGAAGTAACAAGAATTGAATTTGTTGATAAAGGTGAAATACATCATTATTCTTTTTGGGATACAGCTGGCTCTGAAAAGTTCCAATCATTAGCTCCTATGTATTTTCGGGAATCGGTTTGTGTTGTAATTGTATTTTCCTATGACAGCGTCTTGTCTATGAATGAATTAGGGAAATGGGTCAATAGGGTCAATGAAGATTGTGGATCTAATCCAAAGATCATAGTTGTTGCAAATAAATCCGATCTTCATGATAAGGCTATTAGTGACGAGGAAGCAGAGAATGCAGCTCGAAGATTTACCGATGTATTTTTTTCTGTTAGCGCTCTAAATGGAAACAATATCGATTTGCTGAAGAAAAGAATCCAAGAATACATTGTAATTGCTAAAAAACAGAGTCCAGCCGAAATTGACCTCAACATCAACTATGAAAAAAAGAACAGCTGCTGTTAAACTCTAAAAATTACTCTTAGTTTTGTTTTTTAAAAATTGTTCATATAATCATTAGGAGTTATTGTGTCTTCGCCTTCAGATGTTGATAGCATAGTTTTATCATCCTTCAAACTGAGTTGAATCTTGAAAAACTGAACGACATCCATTTGTTTTTTCTTTTGAGCCAATTTATATGGTGTTCTTTTAAAATTAAAGAAACTTTATTCTTATCGACAGGATTTATATCTATTCCTTTGCAAGATACAAGAATTCTAACAATATTCAAAAATCCGCATTTTGCAGCTTCGTGCAAAGGTGTTCGATCCAGTTTAGCACGAGCATTAATGTTTACTCCAGGAATATCGAGTAAAGCTTTCACCATTGTGGAATCATTATTCCAAACAGCATAATGAAGTGGGGTAGATTTGTTCACGTCTTCCCCATTAAGTTCAATTCCTTTAGAATTTGCCAATAAAGAAACAATATCTTCTTTAGATGTGAAAACTGCATAATGAAGAGGCGTAACAAGGTTTTGATCTTTTACATTGATTTCTATTCCATCTGTATTGATTAAAAGCTGCACAATTGATGCATTTGCATTTCTTGAAGCAAAATGAAGAGCTGTACTGCCTGTTTTGTCAGCACAATTAATATTTATTTCATTTTGCATGAGAAGAATCATCAAATACATATTATTCCATTTTGCTGACATTCGAAACATTTCTTCGCTTAAATCTTGATCAATATGAGAAATATATCCCTCTATAAACCTATTTTGTCCACATGCCACACATGTTGCTGTGAAGCTGTCTTCCCTAACATAAAAGTTCGCACCTCTTTTTAATAGATATAAAAATGATGATTCAGAGCCTTGAGTGGCTGCATATTGTATTAATGAGAGTTGTGATGTACCTTCTGAAGTAATATCAACGAAATAATTGTCAATCATTTGATTAACATCAAAAGAAGTATCTCCAATACTCTCTCTCAATGTGAACAAATCGTCCTCCATTATGGCTAATGCTAGTGGATCTCTTTCAAAATTCTTTGATCTTTGTTTTTTGAATTCTGCCCAGTTGTTTGTTGATAGGGCTTTAAAATCGTCCTTAAATTGCCTAAAAAGAATATTGATATTACAATAATCCTCTTGATAATTAAAAAGCTTCAATTTTTGATATGTAAATACGTCTTCATAATTTTCATGTATAATATCAGCAAAAAAATAAAACAATATTAAACAAGATGTTAACTTATCAACATGTGAATGAAGAAAACTGGCTAACGGATCAAGAAGTTCTTCTTTGATAATAACACCCTCATTATAGCACATTCTGAGAAACTGAGAATATACAAATTGTTGGTGCATTGGCTTTAGGGTATACAATGATTCAATAACAAATGTAAATAAGAATTGTTTGATTAAAGAATAATTATTAGATCTTGAGATCAATTCTTTGATTAATCTAACATATAAATGCTGAGATCTTTGCCTAATCTGGACTGATTTCAATATAATCTGAGTTAGCAAAAGAACTCCTTTTTCATCATCTCCAAAATACAATTGGGTAAGAGATAAGAAAGATGATGTAAAATTTTCTTCGTTAAGGGACAATAATAAACTCTGAAGAGCAAGAACTTGAAATATAAACCTGTGTTGACTGATATTAATCTTCTTAAGAGTGAAAAATTTATCCATAATAATGTGTGCATCTGAATTATTCTTTGCTGCTGATTGAATGAGATAAGATATGGCTTCATCTTCTTTTTCTTCATCAAATTGTTCAATAAGATGCTTTCCATAAAGATATTGTGCTTCTGTTGATCCTTTTTGAGCCGCCACTCGAAGATATTCTTCCATTGAATTAGATAAGGCGCCATCTCGATGAATGTCATTGCATTCATTTAAAGTTGTAAAGAAGTCGAAAGCATCGTCTCCTCCTCCCGTATTGGCCATCTCAAGCTGGTTAAAGAAACTATCTCTTTCTTCATATGGATCAACTAATTGATTAATTAATCTAGACATGGCAAAAAGAAAACCTTTAAGCTGCGGGAAAGGACATTTTTCAAATAATGAAGAAACATTCTTGATTTCTCCTAAGGACATATCATCAAATGTTTTCACTTCGATTAAGTCTAATGAATAAATATTGTATTTTGCAGATATTTCATAGCATAATTTGATTATCTGAGGAGCAGAAATCTTCATTGGACAATTCGAAATAATTCTTTGAATAACATCAAAATCCAATAATGAAAACTTATTCGCGCCAATATATCTTGGTAGATTTGTAGATATAATCTTTTCCAATCTTGCGGAATTGTATATCTCTTGTTGTTTCAAAAGCCCAATAAAAAGCCTTATCACTTCGTTTGGTTCCACTCTTGTATTGATCAACTGCTCAACTTTTAATATCAAACGTGGTGAATCCCATTCTTCGCAAATCAATAATAAATCAACTAAAGACGTCCCCGAAATCGATATTGGTTTCATCTGACAACATTCTAAGTATGCGCTGAATGCTTGATCAGAAAAATAGTCATTTGCCACCAACTCTTTCGCACTTTGTTGGAACTCTTTCCCAAATCTTCCAGAAAAACGCAATAAAACCATAGGGTCAACAAAGTGAACATAATTTTGATTATGAATAATCTTGAATGAGGCGGTGTCATATAAAGAATCCTCTTCTCCTAAGCAAATCATTAACGAAAAATTGCAGCCGTTTGGGGTCAAAACCCCCATAAATAATCGTCTTTTGACACGTAATGAAGTGCCTCGAAGAGCTTTTAGAAGTGAAGAATCTTATTGGCAGTGTCATTAGTTATGAATATAATTCCCAAAACATCTTTGTTCGAATGACGAAGGATGAAAAACATATTGAAATTCGATTTTTTGTCAATGAGTATTATCCAATTAATGCTCCTTCGATCAAAGTTATGAATTGTTATGATGCAGATATAGCTAGTAAGATACAATCGAGAATGAATGAGTTTTTTTTGCATTCTAAATTGAACAAATTGTTTTACGTTTCTCTCATTGATATTTATACAACAATTTGGCCGGTTATGGAACCAAAAAATTGGTCATCAAACAGCATTACTAATTCATACGAAATTAACAAGCTTTTAGCCCAAAATTCTATCAGATCTGAGCTTAGAGATGGGTGGATCGCTCAAAGGCTCAAGTCTCATCATAATGGGGATCAAATGCAGAAGGATATTGTAATTGATCAGTTTTTAGTATATTTATTATATATATTAACTCATAATAGTTGTGATCTCTCAGAATGTGCTCACCTTCTTGAGTATTCTTTCAAATTAATCAATCCGCCATCATATCAAATACATAAAATTCCAATTACTATTCGAGAAGTTATTGAATCCAGCCCTTATGCTTTTCCATCCATAAAAGGCGTTTTGTTGTCTCAATCTCAAATGATTCCTTATGGAAACCAACCAATAACTAAAAGTATTCGAATATTGACAGACTTTTGTGTATTACACGTGTGGAGAGATGGGCTTGTTAGAGCTCATAACAAAGTTGATGGGAGAAGCTACACCGTTCAATGCATCGTCTTAAACAATAAGGAAGAATCCGATAAAACAAGTGGTTTCTTCTCATCTTTGAAAAATTTGATATTTAGATACATTGCTAGGTATTACGATAGCTGGATTCAAGAATATGACCAAGAATCTGCAATGATTATTGATCAGGTTTTCCAAATATCAAGCTCAAATATTTGGGGCTATTTATTTGTTCAATGGGATGACTTAAAAGGACATTCTTTAGACGAGATCTATAGAACAAAACAGTTTTTTATTGATTCAAAAAGACAATGGGGGATATCAAGAGAGATACTTGAACTTCTCAATTATATAGATCTCAGTAATATTACCTTGTTTCGTTTTGTTCATCCTTGTAATATTTTTATTCAGACAAATGGAGAGATTCTATTTGGTGCGTTTGAATACCCCAAAGATGAGTTTTTTGATTTGCTATCAGATCCATATCGAAAAGATTTAAGTTCTCCTGACTCAAAATCCGTAATTTTTGCATACGGAATTATATTTTTCCAAATATGGTTCCCTTTTTCTTCCTCTCAAGAGAGAATTAATACCATTAGTAGCATTATTGATTCCAAAATTCTACCAAAAGATTGGTGTGAAGCATTTCCGATGCAATCAAAAGTTATGTCTCTTATATTGCAAGATCCAGTTAAACGTATCACTGCTTCTGATCTCATGAATACCCAGCTTGTTCAATCAAGTGATGGAGATCAATCAAAATCACAAAAAGTTTTAAGAATGATATCAAATGACAAAAATGCTGTTACCCCACTTTTGAATGCATTTTTCTCTAAATCTAGAAGGCCTCCATTTAGGATTCATGACTCATCGCAAAGGTACTCTTTCTCAATGAAAAATGGTTACTTATTATCTAAAATGAGAGAACTGTTTGCAAAGTATGCTATCGCTAATGATGCAAAATACATTGAGGTACCCGTCATTACTAATTTAAATGATAGCTCTTCAAATGAAATCCCATTAATGTCTGCCAATGGACAAGTTTTTTGTTTGAACTCAATCCCAATGAAATCTATATCAAGGATTCTTAATGAGAAAAATATCAAATCAGGGAAATTTTTTGCATTCTTTAATCAATATTCAGATACAAAAGGTAGATATATAGAAGAATCAGAAGCATTAGTTTATTTTATTGTTCATGCAACTTTTTCCCATATTCCTATATGTAATTGTCTCACATTTGTTGCTAATTTTATTCATGAACTTTTTCCATTTTTAAATTGTCCAATCAAAGCAGAAATTCTCACAAGTGCCATTTCTAGTGATATTCTATCATTATTTGAAAAAAGGTCTGGATTTTCTGCAACTGATTTTGTTGACTTTGTTAAAAAAAGCAAAAGCCATTCTAATCCAATGATTAAGATATTAATGATGATTATAAGTATGTCATCGAATAGAATTGAATGGAAATTATCATACAGTGTTGACTCAACTAATCAGTCACTCATGTCAATTCGAATTCATTTGGAACAACCTTTGGGTGAGATAATCACATACCAGAACCGTTATGCATCATCAGTTTCCGATTCCCCCTTTATTACTAGATGTAGAATGCATGTATCTCAGTTTTTTAGGATTTGTGATCCGTTTTTATTAACCAAAAAGAATTATATTCTCTATATGATAATCACCAGCAATAAATGGTCCATTAATGCGGAAGAAAAAGATGTATTATCTAATGAAGATTGGAATCGGTCATATATTTGTCTTGCTCCTTTGATGGCGTCACTTAGGTCTAAATCAATTGGGGTATTTATTGCTAACAATGATTCATATTCCATATCTCATCATAGAACTCAAGCAGATTCATTGGATTATTTTGCATATGCTGTTTCCTCTGTTGACTCGAGTGATCAAAGCACAACAAAAATTATTGTTTTTTCAAGAAGATTTGATCAAGCATGGGTTGAAAAAATTAAGAGCATTAATATAAAAAAGGTTAACATTTCCATTGATTTTGAAACAGAAGAATAAAGATTGTTTTTTTTTTAAACCATTAGCATTATACTGTTTGAAGCAAAGATATGAGATAAAGTTATTATTGAACCACTTTGACTATACAAGCAATCATGAGTAGTTGGTATTGGTGGGAATGAAGGACATAACTCAATATCTTGGTTTGAAATTTGGAGATCAGCACAATAAAAAGTCGAATAATGAGCAATTGGGATGGTTTGGGATTCTGTATTCGAGCTTTGAGTCATTTCAAATGATGCAGAATCTGCAGTTGTCATGTTTATTGAAGAATGATAAATATAACAACCATAAACAAGAATAGTCCCTGTTCCATTTGAAGTTTTAAACAAAATACCATTGTTTCTCTGGAACAATGAAAATTGTATTGTTAAACGCTTGTTATATGTGTTGAGTATATAAATCTGAGAAGCAATAATATCATTTCCAACACTATTATTAATATAGTTCATAAACATTATCAATCCAGAACTATCTACAAGCGAAATAATATAAATGTTACAATGATTTGATGATCTTTGTCCAGATATTGTGGTATATTGGCAATTAATCCCATTAGCGAGCTCTGTTTTTATTGATGTAGTTCGATAAGAAGATGATTTTGAGAAATTAATATTGTTGCATTCGAGTCCACATTTAATTACATAAAGGCTTCCTTCACCAATACCATAAACACCAAGATTTGACAAAGAACTAATGTTGACAAGAGTGTTCGTTTGGGCACCAATTCCAATTACATTCAAGAACAATCCTTGAGATGTTGTGCTTCGAACATAACTTTTATAACAACAAATTTTAGAAAACTCAAAGGAACAGCTTTTATCAGAATTCACATATACTGACCCTCCATTATTTGCTGTGCAATTATAAAAATTGGTAAGGATAATTATACAATCAGATATTTGGATCTGGTTTAGGGAAATTGCTCCCCCTGTTGCATCAGTCATGCAATAAGAAAAGGTACATAAAACAATATAAAATACTCCAGCTAAGTCCCCATGAATAGCCCCTCCTCCATTCACAGAATAAGAATAAGAAAAAGTTGATTCTTGGATGCTGACAAAGTTTGAAGAGTAAACCCCGATTGCCCCGCCATAATTTGCATTTGTTCCATTTATTTTGGCTTTGTGAACATTCATGTACTTGGTTCCATTAACATATGCTCCTCCACCTTTTTCAGAAGAAGAGCACTTATTCAATGATACATTGAATATATCGATTGTCGGATCTTTCCACCCAGGATCTTGGTAGTGAATTGAACCCCCGTTTGAAACACTATTTAAATTATTAACCTCCAAATTTTCAATTTTCATTTGCATTTTCGAAAGAGATGAAATGGGATCAATTTTTTCCATAATGGGAGCCTGAACACTAACATTAATCAGGGTTGAATCATCTGAAATTGAGTAGAAATTACTTTGTCTTATCCTAAATATGGTGGATGAGAGCACTGAAACAAACACTAGCATTTGTGACTAAATATTTTTGCCAAATTTGTATTAAATCTATCAACGTTTGTAAGTATTTGAAACAATACCATTGTTAACACAGAATGTGGTTATACTTCAAAGAAAAACCGTATTATTTTGAATGTAAAATAATCAGATTTATTTTATGAGAATTTTTTTGGAAAAAATTTAGATGAATCCCTTGAACCGAGGAATAGCGGACATAGTTAATGAAGCTGTATCCAACGCATCATTGCAATTATATCAAGATTGTATCAGGTCTCATATTGTTATTGATATAATTGAGGATGATTGTTTTTTAAAAACAGACAAAGAATCATCAGCATGTTCACTTCATTCAGTTCTACATCCAATACTAAGGATCCCTGAATTAAAAAATAGATTTATGAAATCTGTTGAAAAATCAGATGATAACTATTTCTTTGTTTTCAATCATAAATCAAATAAATTAGTATTCAGAATCCCTATTTCACATATAAGAGATGAAAAAGATAAAGGAGAAAACAAACTTTTTCATTCAAATAACGAATTTGTTTTGGCATGCGGTGTATACCTATTGTCATTTTGCTATTACCATATCAAATTTGTTGATCGAATTGCATATCAAGTAATTCTTGGAGTAGATGCATTTTTTTGGGAAAAAGCTTATGAAATTGATCATGGAGTAGAAATATTGGAAGGAAACGATCACCAACCAATACTAAAAGGAACAAAAACAATGTCATATCTTCACCAAGATGGATCTATCACACTTTCATCCCATAATATTAGGCTGGAGGGGTTTTATATTATTATTTTGGGGCACTATAAATATAATGAAGAGCAAAAAATCAGAATTGGTCATGCAACAACAATATACTTTGACACAGAAAAACATTCTTGGTATCATTTCAATTGTAGAAGAGACATTGGAGAGACCAAAATCTTCAATTCTGTTCAGAAACAATTTAATAGCCTAGCCCAAATTATTGGTGTAGGGACAGAATCAAGAATCTCCAACCCTTAAAGTGATTCTAAACATTGGGACTAATCTCTTTTTTTCTCTGATTAGAAAGAATGTTCTGCCATTACACATAAAAACTTTTGAGCTATATTGTTTTGAGATTTTCTTGCAATCTTCGGTAAACGAACTATAGTTCTTATAGTCAACTTGAATCAGTCCTGTAACAACCCCACAAATATAAAACTCATACTGCTCTTCATTCTCAAATGAAAACATATGATCAGATAGTACAGCGGACGAAAAACTTGGATTTGATACAACAAGTTGAATTATTTCATTACAGCGCTTCATTTTTGTGAGTTTTTCTTTTGATTTCAAAGCTAAAACACTGACAATAAAAAACTTCTTTGGCATTTTCAATGAAATCCAAAACTTAATATCTTTGAAAATTCGACTATCTTGATCGACATTGGCAGAAATCGAAGAAGAAAGTCCATAATCAAAAATTCTTTTTTGAATTTTTATCCATTTTTGATGCAAACTCATATTGTTCTTGAAATTTGAAAAATCCCTACACAAGGCTTCATATTCTTTCCATAATGAATCAATACATTCATCTGTAATAATGCTATTTTCATCAAGAGCAATTGAACAAGGAGATCTTCCTTCAAGATAAGCCTTCATTTCTTCACTTTTAATTAAAATTTTCTTTGCTAAAGCATTTTTTTTGCTTTCTAGCCTATGCGTCCGCTTTATTTCTTTTGAAATCGACTTTTCAAAAATCTTAATCATATCATCAATTTCACTTCTATTTATATCATCAATTGAGCATAAAATACTTGCTAAACCATTAATTTTCCTTTTTTCATTTAATGTATTTAATAATTCATATAAGTATTTAAGTTTTGGCCTGAAATCTTCATTTTTGAGTGCATCTTCTGATAAATTTGCAGTTTTTTTTGGAGACCTGATACCTTGATATACTTCTTCAAGCTCTTCAACACAAATGTTATCCAATTTAAATGGCCTGCTTTTAATATTATTCAATATTGCTTTCCTAATATGAAAATAATCATTAAACGATCCAGGACACTCATATTCAAAATCTTTTAGACTCTTAAACTCTATATCAGATTTGATTGGACAACATATTTGACAATCCATACCACTATCACGAAAATCAAGAGATTTTAATAATTTTAGATCTGAAATGATTAAAGGGAGGCTTCTAACATCTAGCTTACTATTCATTGAAACATCAAGCACTTCAATATTGGGACAAATCTTGGATAAACCAATTGGTGTTATAATTCCAGTTCTTGTTACTTTGATTTCTTTCATCTTAGAGAAAAGAGAACCACATTCAAATGAACTATCATTAATAGGGTTTCCACTAATATCAAGAAACTCTAACTTGTGCAAATTCTTAAAAACACTAAGCGAAGAAATGTAATTATTCGAAACATCCAGTGTAGTTAGTTTTGTAATAAGAAGAGGAACATCATCAACTAATTTATTACTGGAAATAGATAAATTCTTCAGATTAACAAAACCATTAATGCAAGAGAATGTCGTAAACAAACAATTATCTATTGTTAATGATGTAATATTTGGGAAAAAAGTTTCCGAAAACATTTCAGATATTGGATTATATGATAAATCCAAATATCTCAAAGAAAATAAAGGTTTTTCAAGACAAATTGAGTCTATACAATTCTTGGAGATATCAATTTGTTCAATATTTATGTTCTCTTCAAGATTTTCAATTGTTTTAATAATATTTTTGTTAATTCTAAATTGCTTCAGATGTGGCATTGTATTTAAACACTGAATCTTGCTGATAAGATTATTCGATAAATCCAAATTGTTCATTTCACAATATTTTTCAAGTAAATCCTTTGTAATGATCTCAATACCCAAATTATTTAGCTGAATAACACTTTTGTTGCTCACTTTGATTGAATTAACTAGTGAAGACCGAGATAAATCAACACTATTATCAATTAATATGTCTTCACTGTTTTCTAAAGTATTCTTTTCAGAAGAAATCCCCCCGAGTTTCTCATCCAACATCCCGCTCGAATTGGACATATTTATAAACGTTCACTTTACATGTGTCGGTTTATTGATAACTTTTTTCAATCTAAATATTTCATTAAATCAATGATATGCATCCCATCGGGAGATCTTAGATATATACGCTCTCTTGGGAAAGGAGGTTGCGGTGAGGTTTTTCTGGCCGAGTCGAAGACATTAGGTTTGGTAGCAGTAAAGAAAACAATACTTCATGAAAGTGACAGAGTTATCCAAGAATTTTTAAATGAGGCTGAATTGCTATTGAAGATGAATTCTCCAAATATAATCAGATTTTATGGAACAACGAAAAGTAATGTTGGGGAATGCATTGTTATGGAGTATGCTGTCAATGGTACTTTGTATCATTTTCTTGAGTATTATAGAAATAGAAACGCTGAAGATAGTTTATCTTGGGGAAAAAAATATCAGATTGCTCATGATATTTCACGAGGGTTGTTTTTTATGCATTCTCGAGGTGTTTTACATCGGGATTTGAAAAGCATGAATGTTTTATTAGATGATCGGATGAAAGCGAAGATTTCCGACTTTGGTCTGTCGCAAATTAAAACCAAAAACCAGATATCATCATCAATTCTTGGTGTTCAGAACAATGTTTTTGGATCATTATTGTGGAAAGCCCCAGAAACTTTTTCAATTAGAAATCCATATACTGAGAAAGCTGATGTTTATTCTTTAGGTATCATCTTTTGGGAACTAGCAACATGTCAAGTTCCTTATGAAAATCATGATCCCCATACAATTGAGAGTTCCGTACTTAGAGGAGATCGTCTTGATATTCCTAGCTCATGTCCAGAAGGATTCAAAGAACTCATTGAACAATGTTGGTGCCATGATCACACTCAAAGACCATCTGCATCTAATATTTTTGAAAAACTTGACCTGATTATTGATAAGTCTCACCAAACAGACACATCAGATCATTTTTATTTTAATAACACAAGAATCCAAGGAAGTTCGCCAAATATGACAGTCACTCTAAATGAAGGTTTTGAATCAAACAATAAGAATTCTGATCTGGATTTTTTGGGAAGTGTATTTGAAAGAACACTGACAATTGACACAGAATGTAATTATATGGAAACTGAAGTTGATAAGAAACTTAGAATTGCTAAGGAAAAACAGGATCAGCTGAAAAGAGATAAACTCATATTTGATAATGAAATGAGAATTAATGAAGAAAAAAGATACAGAGAAGAATACAATAAGAGGAGAAAAGAAGAGGAAGAGAAGAAACAAAAAGAGATTGAAGAGGAAAAAATGAGAATTTTGTGTGAAATTGAGAGAGAAAACAATAGAATCGAGGAGGAAATGAAAATAGAGCTTGAAAACATGATAAAAATTGGAGAAAGGAGGCTTTTAGAAGAGAAAGAAGAAATGAGGGACAACACAAAAGGGAAGATGACAAAACCTTGTGATTTTGAAGGCAATATTTTTATTGCGGCAGGAGTTGGAAAATTTTCAAGTGTTATGTATCTTTTAGAAAATGGAACCGATGTAAATATCAAAGATGATGCAGATTAAACAAAATATTTTTTTGGAGCCCTCTCCATCATGCAGCTTCTAAAGGCCAACTAAGAATTGTTGAGTATCTATTTGATCATAAAGCTGATATTAATTCAAAAGATAATAATCTCAAAATTTTTTTTATAATTGGACTCCTCTTCATTGGTCATCACATAATGGTCATCTGAATGTAGTAGAGTATTTGTTAAATCATGGAGCTGAAACCAAAGTATTTGACAAATGGGTGACTATCTCTTATTTAATTGGACACCACTACATTGTTCAGCTCGTAACGGTCATCAATGTGTTGTTGAATTCCTCATCAATCATGGATTTGATATCAATGCCAAAACATCAAATATATTTTTTTGGCCTATAATTGGACCTCTCTTCATTATGCTGCATCCAATGGTTTTTTAAATGTAGTTGATCTTTTGATAAAAAATCATGCAGAGATAAAAATCAAGAATAGTGATGGTGACACTCCTTTTGATCTGGCTAAAAGAAAAGGACATGTCAATGTTCTTGAATACATAAAGAAAGAAGAAGAAGATAGAAAACAAAAAGGAGAATTTGAAAGAATTGGCAAATGGCAATCCATAAAGCCTCCTGATTTTGAAAGCAATATTTTTGATGCTGTTGCTAAGGGAAAGCTTAAAAGCATTGTGTTCCATTTGGCCAATGGAGCTTATGTGAATGAAAAATACCTTTATAATTCTTTTAATGGAGAAGAAATGAAAAATTCCACTCTCATGCATTTCGCCTCCAGATATGGACATCTGAATATAATAGAATATTTAGAGATCAAACATGCTGACATTAATTATAGAGATAATACAGTAGTTAATCCTTTTTTAATTCAACACCTCTTCATTGGTCATCAAAAAATGGTTTTTTTAAAATAGTTGAGTTTCTTGTTGTCAAAGGCGCCGAAGTTAATGCTATGGACATTCATAAAGCATTGTGAATCTCAAATGGACTCCTCTTCATTTTGCTGTTTCGAATGGTTATATTGATATTGTTCATTATTTGGTGAATAACAGAGCTGATATAAATGCAAAAACATCAAATATTAATATTATTCGTTTTGTTTAACTCCACTTCACATTGCTGTTCAAAAAGGGAATATGCGTGTTATTGAGTGTCTTGTAAATAATGGAGCAAAACTTAACAACAAGAATGATGAGGGGAAAACCCCACTTCTTTTAGCTATGAAGGTAGGGAATAATGAAATAGCTAATTATTTAAAGAACCATGGAGCAGAAGGTGATTGTCGGATTTGACAATTAAACTGAAAAGTTAATCATCGTGTACCATGAGACACAATTGCTCCCTTATTCTTAAAATCAAGAATAAAAGTAACCATGATATACATAATCGGTTTACCATTTTGTAAATATTTACAGCGGTTTTAATTCGAACAGACCTATTCAAACAAATAACAATCGAATGAACCAAAATAGCCATAAAACAGTATCTTTTTCTAGTATTAATCAAGTCAAAGAAGAGAAGCCAATACCTATAAATGCGGATGAATCATTAAATGATCCTCATGGCCCTAGGAGGGCTTATGACGTTACAAAACCTGATCCTCATAGTAAGTGGAATTTGATTCCTTTGATTTTGAAATCCACTGGTCTTATTCGGCTTCAATTGAATTCATTTAATGATTTTATTGATTATGGTTTAACGAAAATTATGAATGCAAATAGGGAAGTAGTGTTTTCCGAGAGCCCTAGGATTCTTGTTCGTTACAAATCTATTTATGTTGATAGACCTACTCATCCAAGAAGTAATAGCAAATTGACCCCTCAACAATGCAGGCTCTCTGACCAGAATTATAGTGCAAATGTTTTTGTTGATTATGATTTATACAATGGATCTAATGTTGAACATCAAACAAGGGTTTCTATTGCTCGATTGCCGATAATGCTTCAATCTAATAGATGTCATTTGTATAATGCATCTAATGAAGAGTATGCAAGATTGGATGAGTGTCCTTACGATCCTGGTGGTTATTTTGTTATTAATGGCTCAGAAAGAGTAGTTCACGTCCAAGAGCAATCTCCATACAACAGGATTCTGATTGAGCATACTCAAAGTGGAGCCAAAGTAGCTGTTGTTAATTCATCAACAGCAAATCATAAAACTAGGATAGAATTAATTTGGAAAAAGGATAAGCTTGCATTACATCATAATGCTTTAATTGAAGACATTCCAATCTTTGTATTATTTAGAGCACTAGGGATACATTCTGATCAAGAGATTATCCAATTAATTGATCCAACAGGAACAATCGATGATTTATTAATGGCAAGCCTTCAAGAGATTATTCAATTAGGAATTAGTACACAAGATGAGGCTTTGAGTCTGATTGATAAAAGAATCCGAATTTTGAGCTTCACAGGTATCGAAACATCTCAACAAGATAGATTATTAAAGAATTATAAAGCTAGAGAATTCCTTAGATCCATGGTTTTACCACATATTCCATCTACTTTGAAAGAATTTAAGAAAAAGGCCATTTTTATTGGTTTGATGACCAGATGGTTGCTTTTAAGCGCTAGAGATTCAACAATGACAGATGGCCGTGATTTCTTTGGTAATAAGCGGTTGGAACTTGCAGGTGAATTACTTGAGCTTTTATTTGAAGATCTTTTTAAGACATTTAATTCAACAATGCAAAAAACCGTATCTCGCGCTTTTAGATCAAAAACCATCGAGCCTAGAAGAATTCTTGATGCAATGAGAAGTGAAATTATTACTCATGGGTTAACTTATGCAATCTCAAGCGGAAATTGGAATATTACTCGTTTCAAAATGATGCGTGCAGGCGTGTCTCAGCTTTTAGGAAGAATGTCATATCTCCAATTTGTGACTATGGTTACCCGTATCTCATCTCATTTTGAAAAAACTCAGAAAATATCAGGTGCTAGATCACTTTATCCATCTCAATTTGGTTTTATTTGTCCTTCGGACACACCAGAAGGTGCTCAATGTGGGTTAATTAAGAATTTCTCTCTTACTGCTCATGTTACAGTATGGGCTGATCCTTCAATTGTGAGGAGAACATTATTTGATTTGGGAGTTCAAGAAATATCTCTGTTTTCTGGAGAAGAAATATCTAATAGTTATGTGATAATGTTAAACGGAGATCCAATTGGTATAACCCATAATCCTGCCACAATATGTGATCGTTTTCGGAAACTAAGGAGGTCTAGATGGTTCGATAAATATACAGCAATATGGGTGTCAGAACCAAAGAAATGTATATTTGTATCAACCGAAGCAGGTAGAATATGCAGACCATTGATATTAGTTGAAAATCGAAAGTCTAAATTCACTCAACAACATCTTGATGGTATTATGGATGGTTCATTAACTTTTGATTATTTAACTGATAACGGAATAATAGAATTCGTTGATATTAATGAAATGCACGACTGTTTTATTGCTTTCAAAGATGAACTAATTCCAACAGATAATTACACTCATGCAGAAATTGATAATGCTCAAATTCTTGGTGTGTGTGCTGGTGTAATTCCATGTCCACATAATAATCAATCGCCACGTAATACATATCAATGTGCCATGGGCAAGCAAGCTATTGGCCCAACTGCATTAAATATTATGCATCGTGTGGACAAGTCAACATACTTCAACTGTTATCCTCAGATGCCAATGGTTCAAACAAGAACCATTCGATTATCCAGGTATAATGAAATGCCATGTGGACAAAATGCAATGGTTGCAATTATGAGTTATTCCGGCTATGATATAGAAGATGCCTTGGTCATGAACAAAGCTTCTTTAGATCGTGGATTTGGAAGAAGATATTATTTATCCAAACTTGATTTAATGCTTAAAACATATCAAAATGGTTTGGTATCGGATCAAATTGTTGATCTTGATAGAGATAAGAGTGTAAAAACTGCATCCGAGCAGTATAAAGCACTTGATCAAGATGGAATTGTTAACCCAGGTGAAAGATTGGAAAGGGGCCAAGTTTATGCCAATAAATTTGTTCCTAAGAGTTTTGACACCAACTCGTCACTTGTTGAAAGCAGAGCAAGATATAAATCCAAATACCCAGTTATGGTTCAACATGTATCAATAGCTACTACAACATTTGGACCTGTGGTAAAAATTAAAACAGCTGATTTCCGTCGACCTGAGTTAGGAGATAAGTTTTCATCACGCCATGGACAAAAAGGTGTCCTTGGATTAATTGTGGAACAAGAAGATATGCCTTATACCGAAAAAGGCGTTTTCCCCGATTTAATTATGAATCCCCATGGTTTTCCTTCTCGTATGACTGTCGGAAAAATGATAGAATTAGTTTCTGGTAAAGCCGGTATCGGAAATGGATCAATTGGAAACGGAACCGCGTTTTCAGCTGATCGTTATAGAGACATCGCAGAAGATCTTGTTGCGGCTGGTTTCAGTTACTCAGGTAAAGAGCTTCTTATGTCAGGAATAACTGGAGAACCATTGTATGGATATATTTTCTTTGGGCCTGTTTTCTATCAATCTCTTAAGCACATGGTTAAGGATAAGATGCAAGCCAGAGCAATTGGTCCAACCCAGTTATTAACAAGACAACCAACTCAAGGAAGAAATAGAGAAGGAGGTATGAGATTGGGTGAAATGGAAAGAGATTGTTTGATAGGCTACGGTGCAGCAAGCATCCTCTATGAGCGTATGCTTCTTTCAAGTGATGTATTCAACGCCAACGTATGTGCTAAATGTGGTTTTATTGGGTATCAAGATCAGTGCACACACTGTAAAACAAGCGAACATATGAAGATTGTAAGAATGCCGTACGCTTGTAAGCTCCTCTTTCATGAGCTGATGAGTATGGGAATCGCCCCAAAGGTCAGAATCAAGGATCTGTGATAAATAAATCTAACCAGAGAAAACAATATGTTTTTCTGAATTCTACCGGAGACGATTATCATTATTATGTTTGGTATCTTTGTCTGCTTGACTTTCTCTTCCACTGAACGTGCCCTTCCATCATATTGGTTGAACAATTGGGATAGTAAGGACCCTGTTATTGCCTTTTGGGTTGCTGCTCAAAATTCATTTACAGTTAATCCCAGTCATATGCCAGGTATACATCATCTTCGTGCATATGGTGATTTGACTCGTGATGTCATTACTGATGATAGTTTTGCCTTTAAGATTGATGGTACTATTTATGGAAACCCGATGATGATGAACAGTTCACATATTGGCGGGTGTGTCCAAGAATCTACTGGTGAGTTGTGGACTGAATATACACACTATGGCAAAAACAAATTGCCGATTTCTGTTCGCAGATCTTACTATATGCCTCCCCATGAACACTATTATATGGTTAAGTATACCATTAAATCCACAGATGGTGCTTCTCACAATGTTAATTTGCTCGACTATGTTATTAGCGCCCAGGACAACCAATGGACACTTGGAAATTGCAATAATTGGATATGCAAGTTTGATGAACATCAAGCTTTTAATCCTTCATTTGCTATTTATGTTGATTCAAAGCTTAATCCTAAGTACACAATGGGATCTGGTGACTATGCTGATTCCAATGCCAACCCTCTTACCAAGTTTGCCAAAACAGGCAGCATTCCCAATTTCCCAGAATATAATCAGCAAAAGATATCATTCGGTGCTCTTTATGAGAACCTTCAGGTTTCTCCAAATCAAGTTATTGAAATTGTAACATATCGTGCTGTTGGAAGAAATATTGACGATGCTGTGGGTTATGTTCAAGCTGCTGCATCAAAGGGAGCCCAAGAGAATATTAAATTGACCTCCAAGCTTTTCAGTGATTGGCTTTCTCAAGGAATTACTGTTTCTTTGTCTGGTGATCATCTTGATCTCTATAGGAAATCTTTGTTATGTCTTAAGAATTCTCAAAATCCAGTGTTAGGAACAATTGCATCTTCTTTACACCCTTTATATGGTTATAAGAATTGGATGAGAGATTCAATGATGGCAGCTTTTATGTTTGATGCTGCTGGTTATCATTCTGAAGCAAGATTGTTCTTTGATTGGATTCCAAAAGCTGAAAGAACTGATACCGGAGGATGGCATACAACATATGATACTTTCACTGGAAAGAATGCTCCTTTTGTTGAACCACAATATGATTCTGCTGGTTTATACTTAATTGCTATGAATTATCATTTGAAATATTATGGTGATAAATACTGGGTCAGATCTCATTTACCAACAATTGAAAAAATGGCTAACTTTTTAGTTGAAAAAAGAGGACAAAATGGTTTGGGTATAAGTGATAGATCTCCATGGGAAGAATCAACAGACCATCATACAAAGCAACCAATTGCAGAACAATATTATGCATGGTCTCAAGGATGTATTTATGGAGGGCTTGTTGCTGCTAGTATCGTTGAAAAATCAATTGGTTCTTCATCAGTTGCAACAACATATGAAAATCGTGCAAATGAAATCAAAGGAGCAGTCAAACAATATTTATGGGACGGATCTAGACTTTACCGCGGTTTGTGGGCAGATAATTTCTCTCCTGACAAGAGAGCCGATTCTGCTTCAATGTCATGTGTTTTCACAGGACTACTTGAAGGCACTGAAGCTAGGAAGCACTATGACTATATTGTCGGACAGTTAACTCATCTTGGAAGCGGAATTGCTCGTTATTCAAATGATCCTTATTTCTTTGATTCTGTATGGAATCCATGTGGTGAAGGAACACGTGAAACTCAAATGGCAGAACCTTCATGGCCTGTTGTCACCGCATATGTTGCCTGGTCTGAGAATGTTCTTGGTATTGATTATCAAAACAGGCTTGATTGGATGGTTCAGATATCGGCATTTGGTAATATGCCTATTGGAGAAGGTGTTGATTCTGCTGACGGTGCTTTGATAATGCCAAGTGCTCCAGATGTTTTCGAGCATGCAGGTGTTTACATATACACAACTCTCCTCAAGCAAGGAAAAGCTAATTCAATCCTGAACTCTCTAAAACCTTGAATAAACTAACTAATCTCCTGGTTTTGTTAGATTCTTGAGTAATACATGAACCTTTTTTTAAAATTATGAAATGAATGCCCTTCACACAATATTGGATTAAAAATTATTAATTGTACTGTGTCTTCAGAATAGCTATCTCACATAAATCGCTATAAAGAGTTGCCAACAGTCCTTCCAGCCATGAAGTACCATGTATCAAACTACATTGATTATTCGCCATTATCGATCAAAATTGTTAATAAAATTGTCTTTAAAAGCCGAATTAGGGAAGTATTCACAACATTGTTAAGTCAATTGAGGGAAATAATTGAAAATGAAGCATATAAGTTAAGGAATATTATTCTTTAATAGTGTGGGCAACTCTTATTAAATGATTAAAGAAGTATTTAAACACATTTTCTCAGCCTCTCTCTTAGAATTTTAAGAATTGGATCGTTTGGATAAGATCCGTCATCAATTTCTACTGTGTCATTCTTGGGATAGTTTAATGAACTTGTTTCAGATTGCTTTAGAGATGGCTTTTCTGGTTTAATTGATGGAGAAGTTGTAAACAGCCATCTTGAGACACACTCTTCTGGTATATTATCATTGATCATATCAACCTGTGTTGACTGGTTTTTAATTCTATTTCTCTTTTTTTGAGTAACTGGCTTTGCTAATACATTTTCCAGCCCAATATCAAGGCTTCCACATAATTTACTCAGTAGTTTTATTGGATCATCTTCCATTTCTAATTCTTCATCTATTGTATTTTTTTTCATTTATATATTTTAAACGTACACAGTAAAAATTTATTTAGAGAACAAAATCTCATTACCATATCCTAAATGAATTTTAAAGGAAATAGGATGATAATTAGATATATACTATTTAGAAACCAGATGTTCTGTTTATTGATTCAAAATCCAATGAGAAAAGTCTTACTAAGCAACTTTACTGTGTTAAGTCAGATAAAGATCTTAGGAATCAACTGTTAAGCTTATGTCTTTTTATAATATGATTGATTTCCTAATTTCCGAAATGAGTTTCAATATTTGTCTCTTAATAGGCCTTTATACAAAACTCTTAAACCCACTTTGGTACATAACCTTTCAACTAAAGCCCATGGTTCAAATATTGCTAAATGAGGGATTAGAATCATCATTTTCTTATTTTTCAAAGAATCTAGTATTTTGTCATTCCTTTATAACTAGTTGGGTTGAAAGTAACAATTATTTACTGAGACTGGCCTCCATGAAATACGAATATATTCCGTTTTTACTCTTAATATTATTTTGATACAACAACCTTACTATTCGATGATTCACATGGCAGAAGTTGTGATTCAACATGTTGAAAACTAGTTTTTGCTGGTCTTAAATAAATATCTAGATGAATATTTAGGTCAAGATCTAATTATTCTGAGTGATTTTAATGTTTTTCTTCAAAGACTTGTTGATGTAATGAGGGGTCCAATAATTCCTACATCTGAAAAAACCTCGAAGAAACTCTACTCAAGATCGACAACTGGTGTTATGTTTATTTGCATTTTATTTGTTCAAGAAGAAAAGGCAACCATTCAAATCCGCTGCAATGATAAATCATCACTCGATTTAATGATCAAAGAACTTAGGATAAAGACAAATAGCCTATCGAAGTAAACAACAGTTTTTTATTTGTTGCCTTAACCTGAGATATTAACTACCATTGAGATCAAAGAGATTTATATTAATGGTGTTTACTATTTACTACCAACACACTTCAATACTCCAGTAAGAACTATTTTCAAAGCAGCCATCGTAAAAAGGGCAACATAACCTTCGTCCTTATTAAACTTGAATTTTGTTTCGGTAACAACTTCAGTTGGGCAATAATGGGTCGAAAAGTAGATATTAGATACCAGTTTCAATAAAGTAACTTTTTGATTGTTCTTACCATAATCACTTAAATTGATAGCAGAATCATAAAAAACAAAACAATTATTCATTTTGAGTGTGTTGTTGTTAAAATGAATATTATTTAAATCGATAAAACAGGATTCAAATAGTATTGACTTAATCGTTGATTCAACAAGACTACATTTGTTCTTTAACTTTGGAATAAAATTACATTCATTGAATACAATATTTTTCCCCACAAAAATTTCGATTGTTATTTGAATATTTTCAAATTGGGTTTTCTTGATTGGTATGATAATGTTATAATCCAAAATAAGGAGATATTGACTTCGCTCGATTTGAGAGATATTACAACCATTCATTGCTAATTTGTCAGAATTCATTAGAGTATTAAATGAGACTGCATTAACAATTGAGATATATTCTATTTCAGAGAGACTTTTTATATTAAAAAATCCAAAAGAATTATAGATTCCTTGAATTTAATTTGCACAGATTTTATACATTGTAATCCTTTGAATAATGAGATAAAAAATGCCATAAAGGCAGCGATGTAAACTACCACATTGATAGAAGGATAAATCATGAATTGTAATGATTCGATTTTCGCTGAATAAATCCAAATAAATTACTACTTTCTGAATCTTATTGAAACTACAATGAGAAATTACAACATCAGAGTTGAGTTTTGAGAGAGAGATTCCATTTGGGTCACATATTCCATTTGAAAATGGTGTTGGTTTGGGTGAATCGGAAAGAGGAAAATCAGCATGGCAATATCCTGTTGCAAAATGCTGTATTATATGAGTTCCTGCATTTATTTGGGAATTATTTCCTGCTGCTATTACTTTTCCGAATGCAAAAGCATCATTATGAGTAATAATGCAACTGAAAAATGTGATTTGACTTGTTGTGTATAATAATATACCAGAGTTATAATTAAAAATACAGTCTGAAAATGTACCTGATTTCTCATCTGCAACAAAAACAACTCCTTTGGATTTGGGGCTATTATTTCCAATAATGTTACAATACTTAAAGAAACCCGTACTGTTCAAAATATGAATGCAAATTTCTTCTGAAGCCTTATTATTTGAAAATGAAGAAAACTGCATTTCACAAAATGATGCTGAATGAAGAGTGATACCAGATACACCTGAAACAGTATTTGTGGAGCTATTACTATTTGAATGCATTTGATAACCTGAGAACAAAAAGATCGGACGAAATCCAATATAATCCTTACTGCATTTGGAAATCGATCCAAATGATAATGTATTATACTTATTGGGTGATGTACCAATGATTGCAAAATGACCCCAATATGCAGTGCATCCAAATGCACAAACACTCTTAATATAACTCTCTCCACTGGAATAGGAGTCATAGAAAATGACTCCTCCTTGGAAGTATCCATTGGGATCTACTTGGCAGTTTGCAAAAACTGTTTGGATAACTGATAAATTAGAATTAGCAACTCGAATTAAAACTACACCACCATTTCCATTCAATAATCCAATTCGAGAAAATGAGCACTCGAGAATAAAACAACTGATAACATCAATATATGATCTACCAGAAATAGTATCCAATTTCTTACATTGATCTCGATCAATTAAATTGATGACATTTGTCGCGAAAGGAGTATGCCCAACTGTAGGAATTGGACTTGGAGGGATTGTTGATTCAAAAGGGGTTATCATTGGTGTTTCTTTCTGTGTATAACATGGGGTATTCTCAACTGTGCTTTCAAAGGTTTGTGATCGTGTTGGAAGATCAGTATTGCAGAATGGTGCATTGAAAAATTGAAGTTGATATGTTTGCTTTTGGATAATGCTATTATTATTTGTTTCAAGTAATTCTCGAGTCCATGTGTTAAATACGCCATTGTGCTGGTTGATAAAGCAATGAAATACTTCGAGTTTTCCTGATGTGAAGAATAAACCCTTTTCGTTCATATCAAAAATACAATAATGAAACTTAGAAGATCCACCCCAAATTTCAATGGTATTTGATGGACTTATATTATGAACTATATTATTAAATATTATGATCCCATCATTACATCCCCAAAAGTAAATGCATATACTGTCTGATGCATGATTGTTAGAGAAAGTACAATATGAGCTGTTGAATGATGTGGAATCAATGATAGCAATACCTGAACCTTGATATGCATGATTCATTGAACTATTTGTATTTTCAACATTATGATTACCTGTATCTAATCGAATTGAATAATAATCATAAGGTGTTGAAACATCAGAACAAGATGTTATTGAAAGAAATCTAATTCGATTATCTTGAGATGTTTTAAGAAAGGCAAAGTGACCATTAGCTGAATAACATCTATAAGCACAAATATTCTCCATGTTTGAATTTGACGAAATAAAACAAATTGCACCACCTTTCATCGTGCTTGAGCAATCATTAAAAGTTATCTGATAAAGTTTCATAGAATATGATCCTCCATTAACTAAGATTACACCTCCATCACCTAAATTGGATGCTAATCTTGAGAATGTGCAATCTCTCAAATCAATATTAATATCAAGATATGATAATCCTCGATATATATTTTCACCTGAACAAGTTAGTCCATTGCCATAGCTTGGGTTCGGAGTTGGAGGAAATTCTGATTGTGATGGAGTGATAAAAGGTGTTTCCTTGATCGAAGGAATTGGGGTTTCCTTAATTGTGGATGATGGACTTGGAGTTCGGGGATAAACTCTAACTGGAACATATGCTTTTTCACAGTGATAAGATGAAAAATATGAAAACGTGTGGTCATTATCAACTTTATAATCATTGTTAAAAAAACTAACTGTTGATCCTGTGGAAAACACATACAATTCACTGTAATGAGAAATAAAACAATTACTGATAGAATGTGATCCTTGATTAAAATCAAAAAGGTTGTTATTATTGTTGTAAAAAATGGATTTTCGAATATTACTTTGTCCTGATGAATAAACACATCTATTGTCATACTCATTACTAATAAATGAAACAAATTCACAATCAAATAAAGTTGAACCATAATAACCAA
>Ga0209639_1000310_pt1 | contig 74051 bp, 90 predicted proteins | sample EPASupsiteHSE605_FD_187268 | JGI IMG/M metagenome (GOLD analysis project Ga0209639, IMG submission 187268) | Bioremediated contaminated groundwater from EPA Superfund site, New Mexico - Sample HSE6-05 (SPAdes) (version 2) | ecosystem: Environmental > Aquatic > Deep subsurface > Groundwater >... | reverse complement strand
GTCAACGCTTCGCCGCCCACCTTACGATGGGCCGACGCATGACTCGGGGCCACAGTTGGTCGCTAGCCTTTACCATGTAGTGGACTTGCACCACCTACCCTTTGCCGGCTTTTACCGGCGCTTTCGATTTGACCCTCTGACCTTCGGTTTGTGAGGGGCTTCAACCGCTCACAATTTCCCTCCCCCTACTCAGCAGTCGTTTTGAAAAAACTCACCGATCCATCAATGGTGACGACAGTAGTGGTGACACCGCCGGAAGTCTGAGCAGTACGGTTCTGTATATATATGATCTGGTTGTTATTAAAGTTGAGTGTCTGCTCGGTACTTACAAAGCTGATTTTATCGAAAGAATATGTGCCGTTTGTGATGGTTATTTTGTAGGGACCGGGTATCAGGGTCAACGTGATTGGCTCGGAAACAATGAGTGTGTTTGCAGGTCCGGTTTTTGTGACGTTAAAGCTGTCGACATTGGCGGTCTTGCTGGAAAAGGAAGCGCTCTTGTCGCCAATGGTCAGGGTAGTGGTAATGGTCTGGGCCACCCCGCTTGCGGCGGTGTGCTGCACAGTGACCTTGTCAGTGTTGTTCACGGTCCCCGCGTCCTTGGTGAATGCGCCATCGTTGATCTTGTATTGACTGCTAGCATCACCCGAAACGCTGATCGGCGCAGAACCGCTCTGAATACCGGCAATGGTTATGGCGTTAGATTTTGCCGTCGACTTTGGTGTCACTCCGGACAATACGGCTGGGGTGAAAAAGAAATCATCGGGAGTGGTTGGAGACCGCACCGTCTCGGGGAACCATTCAGCCCCGCAACCGCTCATCGTCATCGCCAGTATGGCCAAAATCCATAAAATTTTCTGCATTATGCTCCCCTTGATCGTTAATCCAAGCCAATCCTATCATTAAAAAGTAATTAAGGCCATCGATTTCACAGCCTCGATGGTTGCCGAAACAACACACCCGTCGATTATCACACCCCGCACCCGGTTCCGCAGGAACTCCTGCTAGTACCATGTAACACTTGATATTTCGCAACCTGCCCCCTCCCAACCTCCCCCCGCTTGGGGGAGGAGCGCTAGTCTCCCTCCCCAGGAGGGGGAGGGCTGGGGAGGGGGTTTAGATGTTACAGTGCACTAGCCTTTGTCAGTCAAACGCACGCCGGGAAATGCCTCTCAACAGTCTCGGCCACTTCCCGGAGCCACCCTGCCCGCTCCTCACGACTACTTGTCACCACGATGCCGAACATGCGGCGCTGGACGTTCGTAACGCCGCAGAGGCCGAAGATGCAGTTTTTCCAGATAGTGTCGAGGGGATCGCCGAACACCTCCCGTTCGCGCGCCGCGGCCGTGTTGGAGGTATTGAATACGAGGACGGCGCGGGCATTGAGGAGCCCCGCCGGCACCCCCTCACCGCCGTCCCCCTCAATGAATTCGTAGGCAACGCCGGGACGGATGACGCGGTCGATCCATCCCTTCAGGACCGCCGGCGGCTGTCCCCACCAGTTGGGGTGGACAATGACGATGCCGTCCGCAACGGCGATTTCGGTGCAGTGCTGCTCGGTCAAGGCATCGAGCTTGGCTCCCTTCGGGATTTCCGCGGCGGAAAGGAGCGGGTCGAACCCCTCCGCGTAGAGGTCATGAAAGAAGACTTCGTGACCATTTGCCTTGAGAGCGGCTTCTGCCGTGACGGCTATGCCGTGGTTGAAACTTTCCGCGTCCGGGTGGGCGAGGATGATCGATATTTTCATATTTCCTCCTGTCAGTTTACAGCGTATACCCTCGGCATCCGGGTCCTGGAGGGTTGGATGGTTTTGCAGCATAGCGGTCTTGCTGGTCGAAGAAGGTAATGTCTGTGTAGCCGGCAAAGATTCTTCCGGAGTGCCTGACACTTGCCGGAATGTGGTAACGGTCACCCCTGACATATCTCCTTTTGCCCCCCTCAATCACTAGATCGATCCGTCCCTCCAGCACGATACTCCATTGGCTCGCATGTGCATGCTCAGGCAACTCCGTTTCTGTGCTGAACGCCATAAAGAGTATCTGATAAGTGGCCCCCTGGGAGAGATACGCCGTGACGCCGTCCCTATCCTGACACAGGGGGCTTTTCTCCGGGAGTTTTTAGTTATCCACCACTCACTGCAAAAACGCCCATATCAACCAACACTCTCTCTCCTTTTTCTGTTTATTCGACCACCGCGCACGCAAAGTGCGCATGCTCGCATGCCCGATAGGGCGGCGCTGCTTATTGGACTGCATTGCGAGGTGGTCGACCTCGAACATCCGGAGTCGCGCCGCCAAGTCCGGCCGCCGGAAAGCAAGGAATCCAGTCCGGCGCCGAGGATAACGTATTGCCTGATCCCTTGCCTGACACCCTCCTCAAGGCTCTCTTCCGCATGCCGTGCCCGGCTGAGAGTGAGGGGCGGGCCGGAAACAATGCCAAATATATCGTCAGAACTGCCTATCACTGTCACTTTGCAGTCACATATCGTTCCCACTTAAAGGCTGCATCTTGAGGGTCACCTGAACGGGATATATTCATCAGATGAGACAATGAATTATCACCGCAATCGTCGTTGTAATCTTTACCGATTTTTCTGAGTAAGAAGACAATATCTGAAGGATACGATTTAAACCTTATGGAGATATTTCCAGGAGGGGTACAGGAGTCCGGGGAGAATCCTTCCGGCATTTCTGTAATCTCGCTTTTTGTTGTATTGATGGCAATCCATTTGGAATTCACTTTGACCATGACAAACTGACAAGGGGGGTACGATAACTAACATACCAGAAACACGATAAGTGAGTTTCACAATGCTTTACAGATGCTTTACATGAGACTGACAGAAGGGGCTTATCAAGAAAGTCTTGACGGAAGAAGATTCTTCTATCAGTACAACGCCCGGCTTTCGTCCGGTCATTTCCGCATAATACAACGCCTGCCCAATGCTCTCGGCCCACTTCGGCCCAAAATCAAACTCGATAGCATAGCGATCCGTCAGACAATCAACCCGCGTCCCATCCTCCAGCCGATACTCGGTTACACCATTCACCTTTTTACACCAAGCTTCCTGATATTCTTTTTCCTTGTGTAAATGGCCGGCAAACGCCAAAGAGGGAAGCAATAATATTGCAATGACTAATTTGTTCAAGGAAGCCAACCTATTTAAAACTTACTCTTTTTAAAACTACCAACTCGCTCACTGACCCCAATAAGGTCTTAAACTGTTGTGATCCTACGATCTTAAAATACTCATCATTCAAATATCCACCATCGCCATAGAATTTTCCTAGTTCCTTGATCAGTGCGAATCGCATTCCCCGGTCACTCACATAAATAACATGTTTTCCTACAATACCCTCAACTTTGAAAGCGTTGAGATCAGCATCATCTGCTTTAACAAGGCATTTTTTAGAACTTTGCAGTGAATTTACGCCATCTGAAATATCCGCAATAGTGCTTTCGATACCCCAACAAGCGCCAGCTTTATAGCCTTTTTTTATGGCCTTTGTGTTGAGAGCTTCAAATTCCTTGCGACCCTCTTCGGCCTGTTCATCTAATTTTTTACGAGTCTCCTTTGTTTGTTCTTCCTCTTGCCTTTCCCGTTCTAATTTTTGTTGTTGCCTTTCCTTTTCAAGCGCATCCAGAGAGGCTTGCATTCTTGCAGAAGATGCTCCAGACACGGACAAGGTTGGGTTGTCAGCTACAACTTTTTCGACATCAGCAAAAAATGCAGTGAGCTTCAAAAAAAGGGATTCATCGTTAATATAGTTATGCAACCTTTCTACCCGCCCAGGCGATGTGTTTCCTTTTTGCTTAAAGTCTCGCATTATGAAGCGTATTTCTTGTTGAACAAAACCTGCATCCGGATCGTCAGAGGTCATAAATCTAGGATCTATATCATATGCTTTAAACGCTTCGACAAGATTTTGCTGATCAACATTGTTATCATGGTCCCATACTTCTAACGTATGAGCCACAACTGAGTCCTTTGCGTTCATAGCGAATGCAGACGAAGAAAGCACAACTAGAATTACAAATTGAGTAAATAAAGCCTGAATTTTATGCATAACCCCTCCTATTCTCCGTTAATTACCACACTTAACCCCAATTCCGCCATTCGCCTCATCAACCATTCTCGGCTTTTTTACAACGCTTTTCACCGGGATCAAGCAGGTCGAGCTGAGCCTCTACCGCCTTGATCTTCTTTTCGTCCCCTTCATCGATAATCCGGTTCAGCATGTTTACCAGCTTTTTTTTTCTTCTCTCTTTAGGGCTAAGCTCTGGGAGATACACCGGCGTCGGTTCGGCAGCTAACTCTCTACTCGCTTTTTCCTCCCCAGTCATCAGCCACCAAGAGTCAATATTAAAGCGTTCGCAAATGAGGACAATGAATTCGATTGAAGGTTTTCTAGCCCCAGTAAGGTATTGATTTACGGTGCTAGGACTTTTCCCAAGTCTAGCGGCAAATTCCCTGCCAGACATATCACCCACAATAATTTTCAATCTGTCTTCAAACGAAGTCATTTTTTCCTTGCAACTGTCTTCAAATGAGTTTAAAGTTGCCGTTAACAGTTCACATAAACAACTTAGCAAGGGTTAACGCCATGACTCAAAAAAAAGAGGAGATTAGCGCCATGACGCAACAAGAACGTTACCGCTACCGCCGTTCGGTAATGGTGGGAAAAGGGGTCTCTAACGCTTCCATAGCCAGGATAGGCAAGGTTTCCCGTGAATACGTCTTCATGGTTTTAACTGATCAGCGCAAGGGCTACCGGATACGCCAGATCGTTGCCGCCGAGTGTGGCGTCCCGGTGGAAACCCTTTTTCCTGATACCCCGTCATCACAACGTCACGCCGCATAAAGGAGGCAACATGAAACGCACTTGGGAAGAAATCAGTAAAGAATGCATAGAGCAGGCCACTGTAGAAAATAGGAGACCGTACTTCATTGCAGCATGTTTCGACTTCATTTTCGATAACAAGCTCACCCATGAGGAACACAGGATACTCGGCCAAAAGGTACAAGAAATCATTCTCAATCGTGCGGCTCATGCAGCTCCAGAAGAAGCATAAGCGCCGCTTCAGCGTCATGGAGCTGAGTATCCAGTTCGGGTCGGATCTCACCACGACGCGACGGCGACTCATCTATCATTTTATGGAGCGCCTTGCGAATCGTCTCATAGGAGACTTCGCCGTAGATCTGGATCAGGGTGTACACGACACGACCAAGAGTTTTTTCTTTGTTGTCGCGGGCTTCGCGGCGAAAGCGCTCATCAAGCTGCTTAATTATCTTTTCATCGGCTTCAGGATTCATCGGTTACCTCCAAGGCTTCGTAATATATCAAAAGTGTCTTGATATTAACAGCGTTTTAAGGGGCGCGTCATGTCCAAAAGAACACAGAAAAATGATACCGCCATATCCGCGCAAATGAGTCTCCTTGATAACGGCCTATCCGAAGGCTCGCTCGATTTGAGCCTCGGGCTTAAACAGATGCTATCCCAAATGCTGAAAGGCAAGGATCGGTGGATTGTCGCCGCCCAGATCAGCAGGGCCACAGGCAAAGAACTCTCCAAGGAAATGCTCGACAAAATCCTCTCTTCCGACCCGGCTTACCAACCGTCAGCACTTGTTGTAACGGCCATTTCAGCAATAGCTAACAAGCTTACCGCTTTCCAGTACCTGCTGGAGCCCTTGGGTTCTGACGTGCTCGACCCCGCCGATAGAGACCTGATCGAGCTGGCGAGGATACAGGAAAAGATGAAGATTTTAGAGGCTGAAAAGCTGCGGATACTCAACAAGCGCGGACTGAAGTAAAGGAGACCGTCATGATTAGCCAACCTACCGAAGTTTTTATCATGCAGTTGCACGAAGCGCTCACCCCCTGCGCCGATGCCTGCGAGCTGAACGGTCCCGCGTTTTACATGCTCGCCCAGGAGCTCGCCGACACCTCCGGCGACTTGGAAGACCTCACCCTCGGCGAGCTCGCTAAAGCCATGTCGCGTGCCCGGCAGCGCTACGAGCGCATGTGCGAGCGGCTGGACTCCGAGGGGGTGCTGCCGTGAGCAAATCCTACACCCCGGTCCAATCGGACTACAAATTCGTGGATATCATCGAATTCCTGCATCAGCAGACCAGGCCGGTGTCCGGCGCCGAAATCAGCCGCGCCCTGAATATTCCCCACGCCACCGTCATGAGTCATCTGGTAGTGGCCTTGGAGCGCAAGTGGGTGCGCCAGTCCGGCGATTTGTACGAGCCGGGAGTGAGGCTGGCCGGCATGTACTCGGCCTTCAAATTAGGTCTACAGACCAAGATCGGCACCTTGCAGGATGAACTAAATACATTGGGGGTATGAAATGAGCAATGAAATCGATTTTGAGGGACTGAAATGGTTGTTAGATATCCCGTCAGGCGACGGGAATTTCAAGACACAGCTGGCACAGGCCAACAAGGCGACGATACGTACAGCTCTGGCCAGGCTCGACGAAAATGAAGTCACCAAGAAAAAAGCCTTGGAACGGCAGCTGAAAAAGCTTGTCGAACAGCGCGATCCGGCTGCCGATGAGGCGGCAACTAAAGAGGCGCTCATCAGGGCAAACCAGAATCTGGCCATGGCGACTGGTGAGCTCCTTGAAGAACAAAAGGTCATGAGGGAAATACAGTCTGAGCAGGAAGATAGAGAGAAAAGAATCGCCCAGGTGCATCAGGTAATCGGTCGAGTTCAGGCAAACATGTTGATGTCAAAATTCGCCGACGTCGGCAGTTTGGTTTGGATGAAAGAGGTGAAGGAATCGAAACTTTACCGGGATCTTCCAGAAGTGGGAACGTGGGATAACTTCTGTAAATCCATAGGTTTGTCCAGGCAAAAGGTAGATGAAGACCTGCAAAACCTTGCCGTCTTCGGCGAAGAATTTTTGCTGATGGGTCGGCGGTTTTCTCTCGGATATCAAGATCTTCGCAAGCTTCGCCAACTCACCCACGACGGCGCCGTTATTATCGAGGGCGAATGCCTAGTAATCGCCGACGAATCAATCCCTATCGACCAGGATCATGCCGACGAACTCCAGGCAGCCATCGAGAAGATCATCGAAGACAAGAGCAAACTCACCCAGCGCGTCGAGAAGCTGGAGAAGGATTTCAGCGGGGCTGTGAAGGAAGAAACCAAAGGCCTGCAACAGGAAAAGAAGGCGCTGCTGGCCGAAAACAAACGCTTGCAAGCCTTCGACCCGCAAGAACAGGACCGGGAATGGAGCGTCAAACAGATGATCGAAATAGAGAAAGCCACCGATGATTACACCGCCCTGGTCGGCAGGTTTATCATTGATCCCCGTTTGAATGATGATCGTAATCTCCAGGCACGGGTCTCCGGTCATCTGCAGGAAGCCGAGATGATGCTGCATGACTTGCGCAGGCAGCTGGACGGCATAATCAACATGTTTAACGACTAGGAGCTGCCCATGGCCACCAGTATCGAACCGAGCATATTGCAGCAGATCATCACCGCATGGCGGGACGCTCCCCATGGGCATAAAACAGCTGTGATCAACAAATGGAGCGCCATGATCGGCGCATCCTACCAGACCATTTACAGCCTCCTCCCTACTAACCGGGAACGGAAAGGGGAGCGGCAAATAGATGGAATTGATGCGGCGGCGCGGATCGTCGCAATGATCAAAAACAGTCCACCCGAACATCGTGGCGTCATCAGCACTGCCGATGCGCTGAAGCTGGCGCTGATCAATAAGCGTATAGATGCCAGCTTTCAAAACACTCCCTATAGCACCTTTGACCGGGTGATCCGGGAGCTGGGCTTAAACAGCAAACGGCGGCGGGTAGAGCGCTATCAGGCAGAATTCCCTAACGAGATGCATCACGTGGATGCCTCCACCAGTAACTGTCTCTATATCGCCAAGGCGCTGCCGGACGGTGATTTTCTCCTCAAGCTGCACCGCGGCAACAAGGACTACAAAAACAAGCCGATCCCGGTTGACGGCCTGCGCCCCTGGATTTACGGCATGACCGATGACCATAGCGGCAGCCACTGCTGCCGCTACGTTGCCGCCAAGGGGGAGAACGCCCGCCACAACATGGAATTTCTCTGCTGGGCATGGTGGGAGCAGCCGGGCAAGTGTTTCTGGGGCGTGCCGAAGAAAATCAAGGGCGATCATGGCCCGATGATGTCTTCACCCGAGGCAAAGGATTTCTTCGAGCGCTGCGGCGTCGAAATTGACCCCTCCACCCCCCTGAACAAGGACGCCCACGGCAAGATCGAAAGGCCGTGGCGTACCCTTTGGCAGAAATTCGAGCTGCCGTTTTTCGCCATGTCCGACTGGAAGCGCTTCGAGATCACCATGTCGGAGCTGAACAGCCAGTTGATGAACTATTCCATCGAATACAACGAACGGCGCCACCGCTTCGAGCGGAACATCAGCCGCCGCCAGGCATGGGAGCGGATCAGCCTGCACGGCGGCGTCACGATCCTGCCGAATGATGCCTTGGAGACCATCGCCAAGAGCAATATCGAGCGGACAGTTACCCAGGAGGGCGTTTTCTGGATGGATAACGTCCCCTACGAAGTCAAGGGGCTCCATGACGCCAAGGTTAAGGTAATCGTCGGTGTCTATGACAAGTCGGTTGTTGTCCAGAATCTGGCTGACGGGCAGAAGTATGAGGTGAAGGCCTTTAGCCCCAACAAGCTGGACGAATTCAAGGGGAACAAGGAAACCGGCCAGCAGCAGATCAGGAAAGAGGCCGCCAACCTGGAGGGGATCAGTATCCCGCTCTATTCCGCAGAAGGGCGCACGGCTATGGCTGGCACTGCCCCTGCCGCGCCGCGCAAAGTCATCAAAATACCGACCCGAGTGAAGGAAACCTTGAACTTGGAAAACCCGCTCGACGTGGATCATTACCCCGATATCCAGACCGCCATCCGGGAATTCCAGGGGCTGTGCGGCTTCATTCTGGATAGCGAGATGCGGCAGGCGGTGAAGGGGCTTATCGAGGAAAACCGACTATCGAAACGTTATGTCGCCGGGCTGGCGGCAGAGGTACAGACTGAGCAGATGAGGGCTGCACTATGAAAGGAGGATGCATGGCAACGTTTGCAAAAGCCAGTAAATTCAGACTGTCACGATGGCTGAACACTGAGACAAAAAAAGAGCAGTTCGGTATCCAGGGTCTGGTCAACGGACAATGGCTCCATTGCAGCGAAGAAGGGAAGCCGCTGCTCTTCGATACCAAGCCGGAAGCCAAAGTGAAGCTGAAGGAGATTAAAGCAGGTGATGGTGAAGGGACGCTGAAGATACCGAGAGTCATTTAATCAGGGCGGGCTGCCACCCGCCCCAATCGACCCACAAAACGGGCCTAAAGAAAAGGAGGGAACGAACATGAGTATGACACGACTGGAGCTGTTTGACAATCTCGGTTACAAAAAGGATCCGTTCAAGGGGGTTCGTCTTGGTACCGGAGACCAGGCACGGGTAAAGCGGATCATTACCATGGCCGTTGAATCACACGCTATGGTCTCGGTCGTCGGTGAGCGCGGCATCGGCAAAAGCGACGCCATTGACATGGCCCTGGAAAAGTACAACGTGCGCAAGGTGGTGGTGCATCGGGCGCAGAAGGAGAAGATCACCATCGCCGATATCGAAAAGGCGATCATCCTCGACCTCTCCGACGAATCCCCCAAACGCGGCGCCGAAACATGCAGCCGGCAGGTGCGCCGGATCATAGGTGAAGCGAGCCGCAAGACGGGCGAGCATGGAGTAAAACAGCAGATCGTGCTGATCATCGAAGAGGCGCAGCGCCTGCACAGCTCCACCCTGCGCAGCCTCAAGACCTTGCGCGAAATCGAGTGGATGGGGGAGCGGGAGCTGTTCACCATCATACTCCTTGCGCAGAGCGACCCCATGAACCGCCCCGGCGTCTCGGAAGTCCGGCTGCGCAGCGACCTCGTCCGCATGCAGGGCATGTCTGCCAATGAGGCCGGCCACTACATCCGCAATATCCTCGGCAAGCACTTTGAGGGTCCAGCCATTGACGACCTGGCCGAGCTGCCCCAGGCACGGAACTACCTGGAACTGCAGGAAGTGGCCATTGAGCTGTTGAACAGCGTTCTGGCCGATGGACGCGAAGTGGTGCTCATGGAAGATGTGAAGAAGATCAGCTGCCAGAACCCACAACCGGTACCGAAAGCCGCTCCCCGCAAACAGGCCGCTCCCATCACCGGCAGCGACGCCCTGAAATCGGTCCTTAGCCGCACGGGCGGAGTAGCTTCAACTGGAAATATAAAGGGGGCGATCAATGCTTAGGCTGAAAACCTGCCTCGACGAACTGAGGATCCCCCAGCAGTCGCTGGTAGCGGCCACCGGCTGGAGCAAGGCCCAGGTCTCCATCACCCTCTCCACCGGCAAGCTCCCCGCCAATAGTGAGAAGTTCATCGCCGATGTGCTCCGCTTTGTCTACGACACCCCGGTCATACGGGACTGGCTGAAACTGATGCAGCTCAGCGTCAGCGACCTGTTTCAGCGGATGGATGACGCCGCCGCCCTCCAGAGCAACGCCTGCGGCGAGGTCGCCGGCCTTGGCCCCCAGTGGGCGTGCGAAGAGTACGGCAGCATCGGCCACGATTACCAGCACTGCCACAACTGCCACCGCCGCTATGAAGGGTATTTGAACCGCAGAGGTGCCGCCATTTTCCGGGCGGCGTGAAAGGGAGGAACGCCATGATTAAGAAGATTTTGCAGGCCATGGAAAACCGTCGCAAATGGAACCGCACCAAGCGCTTTTTGCAAGCTCGCACCACCAGCAGGCTCATCGTCAGCCTGATCAGTACCGGCGCCCTCAAATGTCCCGAGATCCGGGGGAGGGCCAGGGCATGATCGACTGCGCAGCCATCATCATCACTCCGGTCGGCTTCGAGATCACCGCCTATTCCACAGACGGCAAAAGCGTTAAAGGTAGCTATTTGCGAGGGAATAACGACTATCAAAGCATCGGTGCCAATTACAACAATGTGAAGGACTTTTGCCGCGATGAAGGTCTAGTCCTCGCCCTCTGCAACATGGTCCATCCGGCTAGTGAAATAGCCGATGCAATCAGAAAACAAAAGGAGAATCAAGGATGAGTTTTTACAGCTACGCACCAAACACCGGCATGCAGTACCACGCCACGGATAAAGAGGCCAAGGAGGCCGCAGCCCATGCACTTAAACAGCTGCTGCCCTCTGGCGTTACATGTGCCGACATTGAGACCGTCACTTGGGGCGAGGTCAGAGACCGTGCCTCCGATACCGGAGCCGGCTATGTCCTGAAGAACGCCCTCCGCCTCGCCTATGAGACAGAAAATCCCCAGGTGATCAATGGTCGGATGGAAAACGGCAACGGTGACCTGGTCCTGCTCCAGAATATCCACGAAAAGGATATTCTTTACCATGACATGGTGCTGGAAATCGCCGTGTTCTGGAAGCACCTCTCCGGCAAGATTGAGCGTTTCAAAGGTTACAACTTTCGCGATGTCTCGACCGTGGTGGCGCTTATGTTCGAGAAATACGGCGTCAAGCGCGGCGGCGAAGAGGGCAACATGCAGTTCACCACCTTCGACCGGCGCTTCAAGTTAAACATCTCAATTCAGAAACAGCTCGCTTTCGGCCCCGAAATCCAGGCAGCACAGGCCAAGCTGCTTGAGGCACTCGATGAAATGACCCCCGCCGAGGCCACCGATCTGCGCACCCTGGTCAATGCCGCCTTCAGGCAGGTCGATGGTCAGGTCAGTATCTCCAAAATATTGCCGCTCAGATCCTTCAAAATCTCCAATGCCAAGTGGAACGAAGGTATGGAGATCATCAGCGAGGCCCTTTTCGTCGCCAGCAAAAAGAAACAGATTCGGCTCTACGAGCGTAACGAGCAGGGGAAATACATCGCCATTCCGCTTGATATAGCGGCAGTGTAAGGAAATTTGATCGCTGAAGCCGAGGGCCGGAACGTCCGGCCCTTCCTTGAACGATCAAACGACCTGGAGGGAATGATGGAAGAAAAGAAAGCGCAGATCATTGAGAAGGTCAAGAAGCTGTTAAGACTGGCCAAGTCCAGCAACGAGCATGAAGCGGCCCTTGCAGCGGCCCGCGCCCAGGAACTGCTGGCGAAGTACAACCTGGATGAGGCCGACTTCTCGGAGCAGGAAATGCCGAAAGAGGCCGGAATGGCGCACACGGATACGGTCAAGAAGCCGGCCACATGGGTCTTCCTCCTCGCCTCCTCCGTGGCTGGGGCATTCGACAGCAAGTATTTTCACCATAGTAGCGGCTACATGTGTTTCGTCGGAGTGGATCTCGATCACGAGGTTGCCGCCTTCACTTACGGCTACCTCTACCGCACCATCAACCGCCTGGCGTCACAATTTATGGGGAAGAGCCAGCAACGCCGCCTCACCGTCAAGGGAAAGAAAAAGGTCCGTCTCTCCTATTGCCTGGGGTGCGCCGATGTGGTGAGCCGGGGGCTCAAGATGCAGCATGAACGCACCCCCATTACCACTACCGCCCTGGTCCCGGTAAAAGACGCCCTGATTAGGGCCAAGATGGATGAGTTTGGCATACGATCGGAAAAGATCAAGGAGGAGTCTTTATCTGACCGCGCTTACTGGTGCGGTCGTAAGGACGGGGCCGGTATCGACCACGGCCGCAAGGCGATGCCCAAAAATGCAAAGCCGCTCAGGATCGGGAGGTAGTATGGGCTACATCCGGCGTGTGGACGCACTCCTTGAAGAGAACCGGGCGCTCAGAATCAAGAGCGCAGAGACCCTGAGCAAGGCAAAGAAAGTCCCCCGCAACCACGTCTTTCATTTTCGTGCTGACGACGATCTGGCCGCGCAGATCCGCGAGGCGGCCAAGGGATACCACTCGACCGATGAGCTCCTGAAGGAAGCGATCAAGGAAAAGCTGCGGGGAGTGAGCATTGACCGCTGACGAGCGGATAGCCTTTGAAGAGCGCGTCGCCATCATGGTCCACGACGGCGGTATGGATCCGACCGAGGCCGAACGCCGAGCAAAGAAGATCATCGAGGGGCGAGACGAACCGGAGCAAGTGGAGCTTGATCTGGGACAGCAGGAATTCCGGCAGGCGATGAGGCAGCTATGGAGAGACTACTAGACAAGGTGGATGAAAGCGGCTGGTGGCAATGCAGGCTGCCATTGCCCGAAAATGAGGGGGGGGCTTCCCCGGCAGAAAAGGAGCTTGCAGGCATGACTACACCGTTGATACCCGAAGTAATGGACAGGATGCCGTGGAAATGCCTCGACTGTGGCGCCAAGTTTCTTGGCCCGACGAACCGCCCGCCGGTTAAAGGCTGCGTGGTATGTGGCTCACGACAGCTATTCGATTGCAACGTGGAGTTTGCTGGTTCGGTCGTAGCTTCTGGGCCATTAACGTACAAATTAATTGAGGTGCCGAAATGAAAACCAACACCTACCGCAAATACAAGAAGCCCGGCCTGCCCATCAATAGTAAGCAGATCACCATTATCAAGATGGCCCAGGGTCAACTCAACATCGATGATGCGACCTACCGGGACATGCTTGAAGAACGCTATGGAAAGCGCAGCTGCACCAAGCTCACCTATGACCAGGCCAGCGCCTTCATCCGCGAGCTGGAGGGGAAAGGCTTTACCCTTGTTCCCAACAAGAAACCGAAGAAAGAGCAGCTGCCCCGTCCGGCCAGCCGTAAGCAGACACATGGCTTCAATACCGTCCGCCCAGTGGCCAGGGACAATGACAAGGTTATCTGCTTGGCACGGCCAGAGGAGATAGACAAGATCAACCAGGTTGCAGCCCTCATCACCTGGCGAGTGGAGAACGGCCTCGCCTTGTTCCTGGAAAAACGGATGGGCATCAAGAGTGGCCGGGTCAAGACTGCTGCTGAGGCATACCTCGCCATTGAAGGACTGAAGAAATTGTTTGAAAACCAGATGAAGGCACAGCACGGGCCGAACTGGTGGGCGATGAAGTTCATCAACAAGGGCATCACCGAGTATATCGCCCTGCACAAGCCTGCGGAGTACAGATAATGACCCAACAGGAGCTTGCCGAGGAAAAGCTGAAAGCCATGTTGCGGGCCGCCGAGCTGCCAGTGAAAGCAAGCTATTGCACAAGCGAGGTCTGCCGCATCCTGGGCATCGTCGAAAGGACGTTCCGGCGTTATACCGACGCCTGGGAGCCTGACGAAAACGGCAGACCCCGCGTCGCGTGCAGCCTCAATTCCACGCTGCTCCATTCCAACAGACGGGTGGCATTCCCGGATCTGGTAGACTTCCTTATCAGGAACAATTCATACCAGCGTCAGATGGCCGTAGATCCCAATCAGATGGACTTGTTTGGCAGCACCTGCGCATATCCCGATTGACAGATTGAACCGAATCGGATATAGAGGCAGAATTCCCCTTTTCTTTTCCCCGAAAAATCACCTAACCCCTTGATAACCCATGACAATCCGAAACAAAACGACGCGCCCCCCGGCGCGTTTTTTTGTATCCTGCACCCGTGTTTGTTCTTTCCCTTTGACGAACCGCTCCAGGACTAGTCTCCCTGGAGCGGTCAACCTACTCTGGAGGTATTATGCCGCGCAGCCTTATCGACAGTTTCCGCCTGGTCATCCTGGCCAACGAGCTTGAAAACAACCTGAATGCCGCCTATCGCTTCTCCGACCCAGACGGCGTTCTAACAGGGAAGTCCGGCTGGGGCTACGGTATCTCCCAGTTTGACATCAACAACAACCCCAGCGCCATCCTCTGTCTGCGTGACTGTGCCTTCACCACAGACCAGATTGCCGCCCTCAAGGCCCAGACGATCCGCGACATGGCGCCGATGAACGCCAAGCTGAAAGCCGCCGCCGAGATCATCGATGCCTGGGACAAAAAACAGCTTCAGGAATGTCTCACCCAGCCCTCGGCCATTTGCAGCGACAGCGGCATCAAGTTCGGTGACGAAGGGCTTGTCGCCATGGCCGACTATCACAACCAGATGTACATGAGCCGGGGGGGCAAGCTACACAAACACTTGCAGGCACTGAAACAGGTCGTCACACCGGAGATCATCCGCGACTTTAAGCTCAGCCTCCCATGGGGGCAAAAGAGACCCGGCGATGTCAAACGCCGCTACAACAACATTATCAAGGTCATGCGGGGATAAGACCGCAACCCATAGGAGGTTTGTCATGTTTTCGTTCTTCGCACAGATTCTCAGCAGTGACTCGCAGCAAGGAAGCTTTTCCCGGTTCACGGGACTTCTTATTGTCATGGCCCTCATCGTCTGGGCATCCGTGATCGTCTTAGCCCAAAAGGCCATCCCGGACATCCCCTATTACTGGCTGGTATTGGTCTTGGGTCTGTATGGCATCAACAAAGTCATGGAAGGGGCAAAGATCATCGCTCCGCTTGTGAAAGGAGATGGTAATGGATCTGATCAGCCTGAAAAACAGGGTTAAAGACAGCTTCACCTCTGACTGGCGAAAGATCGACTGGCCGCGCACCGGCCTCTTGATCCTCCTGATCCTGGCGGTTTTCGCCGCCCTCTGGCAATACGCCATGCCCCAGGTCAGGACCGTCACTGCGACCCAGTTCGTGAGGGTCCCGCAGATCAAGGAAGCGATAAAGATTGAGCGTGTCCGCGTGGCCTGCCCCGAGCAGGGCTTTGTTGCCCTGGACAAAAAGGCGGTGGCGGAGAAGCTGGATATGCCATGGCTGCAAGGCGGGGATATCGCGTCGGCTAAAAACGATGAGGACAATTCCTCCAGGGAGGTGATAACCCCCTCTGCGGAGGGTACTCAATCTCCGGTGCCCGGCAGAGCATCCGATCTGCAAGTGACATCGACCGCCGATCTGCACGACAGCGATAACGGCTATTACGTTGTTTCCGTGGTCAATACCGATACCGGGATAACCACGCCGGTGGTGAAGGAAAAGGAGTCCCCCTGGTTCCAATTCAGAAACGACCTGGGTGCTGGCATCCGTTACGGCGTCGCCATGGGTGATGGAGGTCCTCGTTATTCCGGGACACTCTACGGCTTCTGGGAGTTCTTGCGCATAAAGCAGCTGCACCTTACCGGCTATAGCGAGGTCACAACTGACGGCGTCGCTAAGATTCAGACCGATCTGCAGTGGCGGAGGTAATTGATGACCCCGACCGACGTCGCTGCCCTTACCGCCCTGGTTGCAATTATCAAAGAGATTGGCACCTGGCCCCTGATCACCATCAGCATCTTTGTCATTGCAGGCCCCTGGGTGGGCATGTTCATCATCACCAGAGGCCAAGAGAAAAGGCACTCGGAAGTGGTGAACATGTATGAAGAAAACGCCAAACTGGTCAAAAACTATGAGACCGTCGCCAAAGGATTACAGGACATCCTGGTCCTATCTACCCAGACCATGACCCAGGTGAAAGATCGCGTAGACAACAACCTTTACTGCCCGCTGATGCGTAAAGATCCCAAAGTGGAGAGAACCACATGAGTTTCAATCTGGAACGTGCCGCGATGCGCGGAAAGCTGGTAGAAGCTGAGCAAAGACGCGATCGCCTGAAACTTAAAATCGAGGCACTGGCCACCGCGATCCGCCAGGGGCTCAATACCGCCCTGAACCCGGTAGAGGAAATGGAAGTGCCCCAGCTGGCCACCCAGATGGATGACCTTGAAACTGCCTATGCCGATCTACAGGTGACCCTGTTGGAGATTGCCAGGCTGAAAAAGGAGCTGCTCTAGTGGGCCAAAAAGGGGACAAGGCAAAGCTCTACGATATCGCCTTTCGCATGTACACGGCGGAAGGCAAGAGCCTGACTGATATTGAGGCGGCGCTTGGCGTCAGTCGTCAGACCCTTTCCGGTTGGAAAGCCGATACCAAGCGCCCAGGGGATGAGTTTGACGAATGGGACAAAGCCCGCCAGCAGAAGCGGAGCAACATTCAGCGCATGAAAACCCTGTTCGAGCGGGAACTGACCTTTGCCGAGGAATCGCCTGCCGGTTCCATCCCGCAGCAGGTGCTCAATTCGCTCAACAACCTGGGCTCCCTGGTCAGACGCTGGGAGGAAGTGGAACGGGCTGCCAGCCAGGCCGAAAACGGCCCGGCATACGACCGGCCCAAGGTGTTCCTGGAGAACGTGCAGTGGATTGCCGAGTACCTGAAAAACAACGATCCCGAGGGGCTCAAGGTCTTTGCCCGCAACTTTGATGCACTGGCTATGGCCTTTAAGGTGGAGTGTCTGAATGGTAATGCGTAAGCGGCCAAATCTTACCGAAGGACAGTTCGACAAGCAGGTTGACGAGCTGAAAAACTGGATCCGCGAAAGCGTTTCCCCCTTCGAAAACGACACGCCCGAAAAACAGGAGGCCAGGGTTGAGAGGGGTAGAACTGACAAGCTCTACTTCCTCAAGACCTACCTGCCCCATTACTTCACCTGCGACTTCGGCGAGTTTCATGAAGAGTGGCAAGAAGTAACCGAGCTGCAGGATCAGTTTGCCATTGTCGGCGCTCCCCGTGAGCATGCCAAGTCCACATTCTTCACCCTGGGTAATCCGGTCCATGCCATCGTTTATGAACTGAAGCGTTTCATCTGGCCCTGCTCCGATACCCACGATCAGGCCACCGGCTTCTCTGTCCAGATCAAGCTTGAGCTGGAGGAAAACCCGCGCATCAGGCACGACTTTGGCGTTTTGAAGACCAAGAACTGGAGCGATGACGAGTTTGAAACCAGCAACGGCGTCAAGGTCATGGCCCGTGGTCGCGGCGACAAGGTGCGTGGTATCAGGTACCGCCAGTACCGCCCTGACATGGCCATCTTTGACGACATGGAAAACGACGAAACCGTCGAGAATCCGCGCACGACGAAGAAGATCATCAACTGGATCCGCGGCGCAGTGCTCGGCTCCTTGGGTGCAGGCTACTCGGCAATCATGGTCGGCAACCTGTTCCATTCCAAGAGCGCCATTGTCCAGCTGATTGAAGACGTGGATGAGGAGTCCGGCGAGCGTCGCTACTTCGCCAAGGTCTATGCCGCCATCCTAGATGAAGACGGCCCGGACGAACGCCCCCTCTGGCCAGCCAACTGGCCCATGGAAAGGCTGCGGAAAAAGAAACGGGACATCGGCTCCTACACCTTCAACAAGGAGATGATGAACAAGGTCGGCGTTGAGGATTCACCGTTCCCTGAGGAGCAGGTGAAGTACTTCCACCGCATCGATATCATTGAGCTTGCCCTGGAGGTCGCCACCTTCCTAGATCCTTCGGCCCTTGCCGGCGAGGGAAACGACTTCCGGGCATGCGTCACCATCGGTCTGCACCGTCCGACCATGACATTTCGCTGTTTGCACGCCTGGATAAAAAAGATGTCGATCGGCGCCATGTTCGCCGCCGCATATAACCAGTTCGACACCTACGGCGGACGCATCGGCATCGAGGAGAACATGCTTCGTGAGTTTTTGCACGAGGCGATTCAAAACTATGCCAAGGAGGCCGGGCGCTATCTCCCCTGGGAGCCGGTACTCCATACCACTAACAAAGAAGGCCGGATCATCGGCACTTGCAGTTATCTCTGGGAATACGGCCGCCTGCAGTTCGAAAAGAGCCACTCCGACCAGAACCGCCTAGTGGAGCAGTTTGTTTACATCCTTAACAAGTCGGTTCATGACGACGGTCCGGACGCGGCCGAGTCGGCAATCAAAATGTTGCAGGGCGGTGGCCTTGGCGGATGGGCTGCGTCCCGTGGCGAACGCCAATCACACGCCATGCTGAAGGGATACTATGATGCAGCGTAACGGCCTTTGGATAAACGAGCATGAGTTCGTCAATTTTGACGACGGCAAGGCCGCTTCCAATTCACTGACTCAGGAGCTGGCGGTGCGTTCGCGCTCGATCGACTTCTATGCGATCGGTAATTTCTACCTGCCGAATCCTGACCCGGTTCTGAAGGCCAAGGGTCATGACATCAAGATCTACAACGACCTGCTTATCGACGATCGCGTTGCGGGCGGCATCATCAATCGCACAGCCGCATCTAAGGCAATGGTCCTGAAGATCGAAGCGGGCACGGCAAACCGCCGCATACGAAAAGCAATCGAGGCCATATTCGCCAAGCTCAAGATAAACACGATCATTGAAAACATCCTCCAGGCTCGCGGCTTTGGTTATGCGCCAATAGAGGTGGTCTGGGGGCTGCGCGATGGACTGACGGTACCGGTTGACCTGGTTCTGAAACCGCAACGCTGGTTCGTCTACAGCCAGCAAAACGAGTTGCGTTTCCTATCCAGGGAAAACCTGATCACCGGCGAAGAGCTGCCGCCGCGCAAGTTCATCTGTCCTCGCAATGAAGCCACCTATGACAACCCCTACGGCCTCGGCCTGCTCTCCCGCTGTTTCTGGCCGGTGGTATTCAAAAAGGGGGGCTGGCGCTTCTGGGTGCAGTTTGCCGAAAAGTTCGGCCAGGTGTGGCCGATAGGAAAGCTGCCCCGTTCTGCCACTCCGGAGCAGGTCGATCAACTGCTCGATATCCTGGAGCGGATGATCCAGGACGGCGTCGGCGTCATCCCCGATGATGGCAGCGTCGAGATGAAGGAAAGCGGGTCGAAAAGCGCTACCAGTGCCCTGTTCAAGGACATCATATCAGAGGCGAACAGCGCCATCTCAACCGTCTGGCTCGGTCATGCAGGGGCCGGGCAATCGGTCGCCGGAGAGCTTGGCGGTGGCAAGGGTGTGGCCGTCGACGTGCGTGACGATCTCCGCGAAGACGATGCCAATCTGATCATGGAGACACTGCAGCAGGTAATCGACTGGACCTGCGAAATCAACTGGGGCTCTGCTGTCGATTCGCCCCGCGTCGTGCTCAAGGAAAAGGATGAGATCGACACCACCCAGGCCGAGCGTGATGACAAGCTGACAAATTCCCTGGACCGCGCCGGACTTAAGCTGTCCAGAGTCTACTTTAAGAAAACCTACGGCCTGGATGAAGAGGATATCGAGGAAAAAGCGCAGCCTGTAGAGCCGGTTCCCGGTGATCCGCAACCACAACCGCAACCACAACTACAACCTGGTTCCTTTGCCGAGCCTGACACTGGCGGCGATGCTCAGCCTGACAATGCCGACTCCTTTGCCGTACGCGCTGAAACTGGAGCGGAGCCGCTGCTCAATCAATGGGTCGATGCTGCAAAGAAGATCGTTGATACCGCAGGCAACCTGGTCGACCTGCACGCCGATCTTTTGAAGCAGTCGGATAAGCTCGATATCGCCCCCATGGCGGCACATTTCCGTGATGCTTTACTTCTGTCTAATCTGCTTGGACGGGCAGAAGTCTTGGACGAAATAGCCGCTTCAGAAGCGGGCACTTCCTTTGCCGAATTTTCGCAGTACTCCTTTGCCGAGTCGGCAATTACCTCCGCGCTGCGCCTCCCCTTTGCCGAGGCCATAGCCTTCTTCCGGAACAAGGTGAACATCCCCACGGAGCGGTGGAACGATCTTTTCCTGGATGCCCACTCCAAGGGATTCATGGTTGCGGGTGCCATGAAGGGGGATTTGCTCTCTGATCTGCAAGAGGCGGTTGACCAGACCATCGCCCAGGGGCTGACCCTTGCCGATTTCCGCAATCAGTGGGACACCATTGTTGACCGCTACGGCTGGAAGTACGTGGGGGGACGTAACTGGCGTACCCGCATCGTTTACGAGACCAATACCAGGCAGGCTTATAACGCAGGGCGCTGGCAGCAAATTACCGATCCGGACGTTCTCTCCACCAGGCCCTTCCTCCTGTACAAGCACGGTGACTCAGTACATCCGAGGGTGCTTCACCTCAGTTGGGACGGCACCGTGCTCCCTGCCGACGATCCCTGGTGGTCAACCCACTCTCCCCAGAATGGCTGGGGTTGCAAGTGCAAGGTGTTCTCTGCAGGTGAGAGGGATATAGCCAGGCTGGGCGCCAAGGCGAAGCGGGTAGCTCTCAATGACGGCACCTACACCTGGACCGACAAGCAGGGGCGCTCCTTCGAGATCCCCAACGGCATCGATCCCGGTTTCCAATACAACCCAGGCGCAGCTGCCAACAGATCGGCAGCGGTGCTCAATGACAGGATTAACCAGCTACCTCCTGATATCGCTAAACAGATCCGGGCCGAGATAGCCCAACAGGAAAAACGCTGATGGCCGACGAACTGATCAAGATCGGGCACAACCTCCCCAAGGTGCAGAAGGAAATAGCCAAGGTCGCCAAGAAAACCGGCAACCCGGCTCCGGCTCTGAAAGCCATGGGAAAGGTCTTGACCCTTTCCACCGACGAACGGTTTAGCAAGCAGGAAGATCCCCAGGGCAACAAGTGGAAGGAACTGAAGCCGGTCACCCGCAAGCGGAAGAAGAACTCCAAAATCCTCACCGAGTCCACCAAGCTGCGGGACGGCATCAGTGACCAGCTTGACGGTGACGATACTCTGCTGGTCGGCAGTGATTCCCCCTACGGCGCCATTCACCAGCTGGGGGGAACGATCAAGCAGGAAGGGATGACGCTGCACCTCAAGGGCACGGGACGCAACACCCGCTTTGCCAAAAAAGGCCAGGGCGACCGCACCAAGACGGTCAACCGCACCATCAAGATGCCTGCCCGGCCATACCTGGGGGTAAGCAAGGCTGACGAGACCGAATTGCTGGCCATAGCGGGCGATTATTTGATGGGTTAATGAAACGCCCAAATTTGCCCCGTAGCCGTTTCCGGGGTAGTCCGATAAGCGCATGCACCATAACACGCCCGGAAACCAGTTTATAAACCGCCATAAACAACATTTGAAAGCCCGTTGTGGTGGCAAAAGTGAAAGGAGGAATAGATGGAAGGTTGGGATCTGGTATTTACCGCCGGTATGCACACCGATTCGAACGGCAATAAAAAGCTCTGGACGACCGATGACCTGGATAAGATCGTCTCGACGTTTGATCCGAAGTTTCACGAGCCACCCCTGGTGATCGGCCACCCCTCGAACAATGCCCCGGCATTCGGCTGGGTCGAAGGAGCCAAGCGGGTGGGCGAAGGGCTCTATCTGAAATACCGGCAGGTAGTTGACGAGTTCAAGGAATGGAACCGCAAGGGGATGTTCAAGAAAAAGTCGATCTCGGTTTACCCGGATGGCTCCTTGCGCCATATCGGTTACCTGGGGGGTATGCCCCCGGCAATTAAAGGTTTGCCCGATTACCAGTTCAGCGACAGTGGCAAGGGCGAGGCGGTAACATACGAGTTCAGCGACTGGCGCATGTCAACCCTCGGCAGGGTCGTCATGAAGCTGCGCGACTACCTGGTTGAAAAAGAAGGGGCAGAAAAGGCTGACAGCATCATCGGGTCATGGGAGGTCCAGGACCTGTTAACCCCGCCACCAGAGCAGGAACCAATAAGCGAAAGCTGTTATCACGAGGAGGTCGAGATGGAAATCAAGGATGTAGAAGCAATTGTCACCAAAGCGATGGCAACTGGAACCCAGCAGTTCAGCGAGCAGTTGAAGACAATCATCGAGGAGAACAAAACTTTGCGGACAGAGCTGGCCGGAATCAAGGAGAGCCAGACCAAGGACAGAGAAGCCACCATGCGCCGTGAGTTCGGTGAGTTTCTCATGACGCCGGATATGCAGAAGAGGGTTGCCGAAGGGAGCCGGGAAGCGACCATCAACCACATGATGACCCTGGCCGCCGCGCAGCCGTTGGAGTTCGGCGAAGGGGAGCAGAAAACGAAGGTCCCCGCCGTCGATCATTACAAGAAACAGCTGCAGGCGCTGCCGCCGGTTGTGGAATTCGGCGAAGTAGCGACCAAGGACAAGGTAGGCGAGATCGAGGTTGGTGGTATGGATGTTGATGTCGTGGCGGCCAAGGCCCGCGAGTTCCAGGAGACCGAGGCTGCAGCAGGCCGCACTGTATCCATGACCGCTGCCGTGGCCTACGTGCAGCAAACTACTAAAGGAGGCAAATAATGAGACCTGGAAGCCGCTGGAATTACACCGCCCAGGGAGAAATCTCCCGTTACCGCTTTGCCAAGTTCGGTACAGCCGACGGCACCATGGCAGTTGCCGGCGATGCTACCGCCGCAATCATCGGTGTCACCCATGACATCAGTCTTGCCGATGGCGAGCGTGGGGACATCGTTCGTGACGACATGCCGGAGATCGAATACGGCGAGGCCATCACCCGTGGGGACTTCATTACTGCCGGAGCAAACGGAGTCGCCATGAAGTTTACGAAACCGGGAGCCGGTGAGACCAGATTCTATGCTGGTATAGCCGAATACTCCGGCGTTGCCGGGGACATATGTCCCATGATGTTCAACCCAGGCGTTCAGCTTGGGTAATTAACAAACGAAAGGAGATCTACCAGTGCCAAAATCAGCATATCAAATAGATCCGGTAGCCACCGCCATTACTCGTGGCTTTTCAAACGGCAAGATGGTGGCAGACAACATCCTGCCCCGTGTCACTCCCGTCTCCAAGGAAGAATTCAAACACAACGAATTCTCCAACGTCGACGAAGCATTTACCGTACCCGATACCAAGATCGGGCGGACTTCCGATGCCAATGAGGCGACTCAGTCCTCCAAGATTCTGACCGACTCCACCGATGACTGGGGTCTCAAGACCGTCATTCCCCAACCGGACATCGACAATCAGCCCGCTGGTGTCAACCTGGTCGGAGAGGCGACCGAGCACCTTACTAATCTTGTCCTGCTCGATCGTGAGATCAGGGTAAAGAACATGGTTCTCGATCCGGCGCTTTATCCCGCCGCAAACAAGCTGGCCTTGGATGCTGATTCTAAGCTTACCAACCCTAACTGCGATCCCATCGAGATTTTCGACGAAGCGCTCGATAACATGATCATGCGTGCCAATTGCATGGTTATAGGCCGCAAGGATTTCTCCATTCTCCGCAAGAATCCGAACATCATGAAAGCCCTCAACAAAACCAGCGGCGACAAGGGGAAGGCCACGGTTCAGGAGTTAATGGAACTGTTTGAACTGGAAGAGATCAACATCGGCGAGGCGTGGGTCAATAATGCCCGCAAAGGTCAGGCCCGTAACATTGTCCGCGTATGGGACGGCAGCATTCTCCTCTTCTGCAAGGATGCCAAAGCCAACACCCGCTTTGGTACTACTTTCGGCTATACCGTTCCGTACCAGCAGCGCGTTGCCATGACCAAGTTCGACCCAGATCTGGGGCTGCGCGGATCAACAGTGGTTAAGGTTGGCGAGTCGGTGAAGGAACTGGTCGTGGCCAATGATATGGGCTTCCTGATTTCAGGAACGAGATAAGGAGGAAATTTTGGGAAATATATTTACCTACACAGTCAAAACCCCCATTCATCGCGGCAAGTTATACGGCATTGGATCTGATATCGACCTGACCGCCCCTGAAGCTGCAAAGCTTGCAGATATGCTCGATCTGGAAAGCAAGCGCCCTGCAGTCGATGCAGTGGACGATAAGCCGGACGTGGTGTTCATCGAAAAAATCCAGAAGCTGGAGGCGCAGATTGAAACCCTTCAGGGGGAGAATACAACCCTGCAAAGCACGGTTGATAATCGCAACTCCCAGCTGGCCGAGCGGGCCAGCGACCTGGATGAAATCACCGCCGAGCTGACAACCCTCAGAAATGAGAAAGCCGGCCTCGAAACCGATCTGACCAATATCAAGACTCTTTTGACTACGGCCCAGGACAATAACAAGAAACTTGCAGGCCAGGTAGACCAGCTGAAAAAAGCTTTAGCCAAGAAAAAATAAAACCCATGGGGCGGTGTAAAACCCGCCCTGACTCTAAAAGGAGCACCCATGAAACGATTTAATCTTTTCATCCTCATCGCACTTGTCGCGCTCGTCGCCTTGGCAGCCACGGCCTTTGCCGCCGGTAACCTGCCCTGGACTAAGAACAAAACCCTGCTCCAGAACCTGACCGGCATTGCGCCCGTCAAGGGACAATCGGGTTGCACAACCAAAGCAATCACCAAGGGCACTTTCGGCTCTTATACCACAGTCACCGGCTTTACCGGCTATGAAGGCGAGGTGGTGACTGCAACCGGCGCAGCCGAGCCGGTCAAGTGGGAACTGGACGGCACCCAGGTTGCCACCGGCTCTTCGTTCAAATTTACCAACTCCGGCGGCAGTACCTACGCTCGGGCAGTGCAGCGGGTCTATTCGGCACCATCCAGAACGCTTACCGGCTGTGTGCGGAGACAGTAATGGAAAAACCCTTGCTCCAGGACATAGATGTTTGGAGTGACGTCGGTCTCCACGAATCCATTGACGTGGAGACCGACGGGGTTGCCCAGGACTTCACCGGCTGGCTTGAGTTTGAGTTCGTAGCGGGAGACCTGAAAGCCGCACAACCTCTATTCAGCGGAGCGGTGCAGGTTATTGAAAGGGGCAAGCTGTTTCTGGTCATTGAACCGGCAGCGCTGGCCCAGCTCTTTACCGCGAATGAATCCAAGGTGACCAAGGATTACCCATACGTGTTGCGGGTCAAGCCTGGCACCCCGTACAAGATCAGGCTCATGTACGGAAAGATTTCCATCCACCGGGGACTGCCGTGATCAAGATTGCTTTGACATTTAAACCCTATCCGAAGGTTCAGCTGCAGTTGGCACCGCTGGCGGTGGTTGACCTGGCTCCGCAGTCTAATGTCACGCTGACGATGAGCCGTGCCGAGTTGGTTAAGCTTTCTCTGGATACTCGCTCGCTGGCAGTGGTCAAGGTTCCGGCATTTCCACATGACCCCAGGGAATTGATGGATGCAAGCGGCACCTGGTTCCAGGGCGCCGATGGCCAGACGGTATGGGGAGCGAACGGATGAAATACATAAATTTATGTGCTGCCTTCATGCTTTTGTGTAGTGCCACCGTGGCCATGGCCGGCGGCTACTACTTCCAGAAGCCGGAGATGACAACTGTGCCGGATAACGCCAGGGTGCTGATTTATGACCCGGCCAGCAATACAGACAAGAACCTTACCGGGGCAACCCTGAAAGGGCTTGCAGCTGGCGCTTCGCCGGTGCAATCGGTGGCCGGTAAGGTCGGCATAGTCACTCTTAACCCTGCAGATCTCGGCCTGGCTGAAACATGCACCGGGCGCGTCTCCTATGACGGCCTTGATGGACCGCCGAACGTGCTTACCATTGGCACCGTACAGACCGGGAGCTACGACACCCCGGCAGCAGCGACAATCACCGGGACCTCGCCCAGCCAGGTTTTGAATTTGACGTTACCGGTGGGTGCCGCAGGCCCAGCCAACTCCCTGAGTATCGGCACTGTCGTTGCCGGCAGTTATGGCACCCCTGCAGCGGCAACCATCACCGGCATACCGCCAGCCCAGACGCTAAGCTTAACCCTACCCATGGGGGCATCAGGGCCGGCCACCACCTTGACCATCGGCACGGTCACAACCGGCACACCGGGCAGCCCTGCAATAGCAACAATCACCGGTACGGCTCCTAACTATATCCTCTCCCTGACCATTCCCCAGGGCGATCCGGGAAGCTCCACCATCAGCCGTGATCAGATGACCACCACCCTGGATAATCCCAGCGACACAATAGTGTATTTGCAGCCGGCGACCAATTCCCCCACTGCCGGTGGCTTGGTCATCAATGACTATTTCGGCAACGCCGCCGTCATCCTGAGAAACGGCGCCGTCGAGGTGCGCGATACCGGCGGCATCACCATCGCCAAGATCGACCGGGCGTCGGGCTCCATTGCCAGCTATGACACCGCCGGCAACGTGGTGGCGAAAATGGACCGTAACGGCTTTTACACTCTGAAATCTAACGGCAGCGCCGGTCTTACCTGGAGCCGCACCGGCGATGCACTGGTGATCCAATGAAATTGATAGCGTTGAAACTGGCCGTGGTGGCCTTGGTGCGCTGTTTCTCCCCGGCCCCCAACCCGTGCCCGACCCCGGCGCCCATCGAGCGCTGCTACCTGCGCACGACAATCAGCCACAGCTTCTGCGGCGATTGTCACACTGAAGTAAGGAGGGCTGCATGAAACTGCTTATCCTCTGTGTCCTATATGTCCTGATGCTGGTTACTCCGGTCCAGGCCGGATACACCATCTTCACCCGCGACCAGGTTACCCCGGCCAGTATTACCGTCCACGGCGTCGATGGTCCCGTTACCCGCAATAACCCAGGGACGGTGCCTGTCTACCCTGCCACCTTCCAGAGCCGTATCTGCACGGCACAGAATCTTTACAGCCCGGCTGCCGCTGATCGCACCGAGGTATGGGGAGACTCTGCCGGGACGGCCACCGATGCAGAGGTATTGGCGGCATGTCCTGGGCTGAAGACGCGGATTACAGATGAAATAACGGACATTCGACGGCAGGCGCTCGACAGAGCAACTCGTTCCCATGGGGTGTTTGCCGTCTATGATGAGAATTACCGGGCTGCATATGCCGTGACCCATAATAACGGTTCGCTGGAAATGAAAAATCAAATCACTGCGGAGCAATACTGCGCCGGGATGGGGTCGGAACTGACGCCACCGCTGACGGCTGCCCAGTTTGCTGATTACATCCTCAATGAGAACTACCGGGTCGGTGATCCCGGCTACATGGATGAACGGCAATACCTCTGGTTTACCCGCACCGTGATTCCCGCCGAGCAATCCGTCGATGAGCTGCTCGATCTGCCGAACCAGTACAGGAGGTATTGCGGACTATGAGAATTGCCTTCTACAAGTACCATACCCCTGGGGTTATGGGTCTGTTCGCCCGATTCACCCGCTTTCTGACCGGCGGTCCCTATTCCCATTGCGAGCTGGTTTTCAGCAACGGAGAAGCATTCAGCGCCTCGATCCAGGACGGTGGTGTCCGGTTCAAGCGGATCGACTTCGCTCCGGCGAAGTGGGACATCCTGGAGATTGCTTCACAGCAGAGCCGTGCCCGCGCTTTCTGCGATGAGGAGAAAGGCTGCAAATATGACTTTATCGGCATCTGCCGCTTCATCTTTCCCTGGGCCAAGGAGTCGAAAACGAGATGGTTCTGCTCTGAGATCTGTACGGCGGCCCTGCAAAAGGCTGGGGTGGTGGCAAAGATTATCCCTGCCCACCTGGTTCACCCGACGCTGTTGTACTGGCTGCTGATCATGGCCGGTGCGAGGAGGGCCAATGTCTGAGCTCTACACCACCCAGGCAGCTGTTATAGAGCGATTCGGCGAGAACCTGCTGACCCGCCTCACCGTGGAGAACCCGGACAGCGAATCGGTAGTGGATACCAACGTCCTGGGCAAGGCGATAACCGCCGTTGACGGCATAGTCAGCAGTTTCCTACGCGACAAGTACACCCTGCCCCTTACCGAGGTTCCACCCGAACTTGAGGAGTGCGCCCAGAACCTGGTCCTGGAGAAGGTATATTCAGGCAAGCCGGAGAGGGAAACGCCGAAGAACGTCACGGATCGGGCAGCTGCCGCCATGACCTGGCTCAAGGATATCAAGAAAGGTTTGGCCAATCTGTCGGTTGAGGGATTGCCACCGGCTCCTGGAACCAACGGCGAAACCGGTTCCGGCTTCTTCCGCACCAGCAAGACGAAAAGCGATCGCATCTTCAACGACACGGTCTTAGACAGCTTCAGCGGGAGGAATAGTGGCCGCTGATCAGATCACCGCCATTGAAGACGCCATCATCGCCCGGCTGAAGGGCAGACCGATGCAATGCAGCATACTCCCCTTTCCGGACAAGGACTTTGAGACCTACGAACCGTTGCACGGCAATGGCGAGATCCTGGTCAGCTTCAGCGATGAAGACTATGGCGACATCAAGGATGTGGGGCTGATCCTCCAGGATCGGGAGATGTATTTCGATCTGATTTTTGTCTTTTCCTCCTTGCGCTCGGTCGGCAAGGCGGGCGGGCTCTATGCCCACCTGGAGGCGGTGCGCATGGCCCTGACCGGCTTTGTCCCGCCCGACTGCAAAAAGAAGATGTACCCGGTAAGGGTGGAGCGGATCAAGAGGTTCAAGAAGCGCTGGTGGCAGTTTACCCAGACCTGGAAGGTCACCGCTCTCAATATCGAGGTTCCCGCAGAAGAACAGACGCCGATCCTCAAGCACATCACCCTGATCGACGTCAAAACAACCGACCAAATGGAGGTACCGTAATGGCTAAAAAGACGTATTTGTACAGCGGACCACTGTCCGGAGTGACACTGGATAGCGGAGAGGAGGTAATGCTTCACCCCGGCAAGGAGGTGCCGTTACCGGAAGATAACCCTTATGTCCAGTCACTGGTTGCCCAGAGGCTATTGACAGAAACAAAAACTGAGGTACCGCCCGGCCCACCCGTCCCGGTTGCACCGGCCAAGGCGGCAAAAAAGGAGGTAGCAAACGATGTCAGCTAATTTTCTACACGGGGTGGAAACCATCACCCTGGACACCGGCGCCAAGCCGATCAGGGTTGTCAAATCCGCCGTTATCGGCATTGTCGGCACCGCCCCGCTCTATGAGGTGGCCGTAGCCGATCAGACCGTCAACAAACCGGTCATGATCCTGTCTGACGTTGCCGGTGCCCAGTACTTCGGTTCTGAAAAGACCGCAGGCTACACCATTCCCAAGGCGATCAAGGCGGCGTTTAAAAAGGGGGCAGCCACCGTTGTCGTGGTCAACGTCTTCGACCCTGCCGTGCATAAGACCAACGTCCTGGCCGAGGCCAAGGCGTTCGGCGCCGACGATACCCTGACTCTCGCCCATAGTGGCGTGGCTGCCGTGGTGGTGAAGAACGTAGCAGGGACCGTCACCTATGTCCTGGACACCGACTATTCTCTCGATGCAATCACCGGCAAGATCACCCGTATTGAAGGTGGCGCCCTGGCTGCGGCCGCAGATGTAAAGGTTGATTACGACTACGCCGACCCGACCAAGGTCCTGGCCGCAGACATCATCGGTACCGTTGATGTTGCCGGCAAGCGTAGCGGTCTCCAGGCGCTCCTCGATTGCTACAGCCTGTTCGGCTTCAAGTCCAAGATCATCGTCGCCCCCAGCTTTTCCACCCAGGCATCCGTGGCTACGGAGATGGTAGCCGTTGCCGGCAAGGTCAAAGGGGTTACCTACATCGATGCCCCCATCGGCACTACCGTGCAGCAGGCCATCAGCGGCAGGGGACCGGCAGGCACCATCAACTTCAAGACCTCAAGCCGCCGGGCCATGCTCTGTTACCCGTTCCTCCAGGTTTACGCCGCCGCTTCCGACAGTACGGAACTGCAACCCTACAGCCAATTCCTGGCCGGCATTAGAGCCTGGAAAGACAATGAATTTGGCTACTGGTGGAGTTCATCAAACACCGAAATCGAGGGCATTGTCGGCATCGAGCGGCCACTTACCGCCGAGATCAACGACCCCACCAGCGAGGTCAACGCCCTCAACGAGGTCGGCATCACTACCGTCTTCAATTCGTTCGGCTCGGGCTTCCGCACCTGGGGCAACCGCTCCGCAGCCTGGCCCGCCGAAACCGGCCCGGAAACGTTCGAAGCCTGCCTGCGCACAGGCGATGTGATCGGCGATTCCCTCGAATACTCCATGCTGCAGTTCATCGACCGGCCGATCAACGACGCCACCATCGACGCCGTCACCGAAAGCGTGCGCGGCTTCATGCGCAAGCTGATCGGCGATGGCGCAATTATCGACGGCACCTGCTGGTATGACCAGGGAGACAATCCCGTTACGGAGCTGGCCGCCGGCCACGCCACTTTCCGTTATGACTACATGTGGCCGCCCACCATGGAGCGGATCACCTTCAAACGGACCCTCAACCTGGATTATCTGAAATCCCTCGGAGGTAACCAATAATGAGTGTTGAAATCAAGCAGATCACCAACGCCAACGTCTACATCGACGGGAGCTCCTTCCTCGGCAAGACCGAGGAGATCAAGCTTCCCGAGGTGGTTACCACCATGGTCGAGCACAAGGCCCTCGGCCTGGTCGGCAAGCTGGAACTCCCTTCCGGCATCGACAAGATGGAGTCGACCCAGAAATGGAACTCCCTCTATCCGGACGTGCTGCTGAAGGCAGCCAACCCGTTCCAGACGGTGCAGCTCCAGTGCCGGTCGTCCATGGAAACCTACGGCGGCGGCGGGCGTCTCTCCCAGGTGCCGGTTGTTGTCTTCATGACCGGCACCTTCAAGAAGTTCCCCCTGGGCAACTACAAGCAGCATGACAACGTCGAGGCAGAGACGACCATGAACGTCACCTATCTGCGCCTTGTGATGGACGGCAAGGAGATCGTCGAGGTGGACGTGCTTGCCAATATCTACAAGGTAGGCGGCCTGGATCTCCTCGCCGAATACCGCAAGAACATCGGCGGATAAACGCATCGGATAAACGTAGGGGCGGGGTCTCCCCGCCCTGACTTCCAAGTCAAAGGAGCAAGAATGAAGATCACGAAAATCGAAGGTGACAAGAAACCGTTGGAGATAGAGGAAGTACAGATGCGCGACGCCCTGGTCGAGGATCTGATCGCCGCCGAGCGGATCTCCGGCAAGCCCCAGGGATTTCATTTCCTGCTGGCTGTCATTGCACAGGTGGCGACGTTCGATGGTAAGCAACTGGTATATGAGGATCTTGGGAGGTTGAAAGGCAAGGATTTTTTGGATTTATCGGAAGAATTGGGCTTGATGGATGCGGAGACCTTGCAGAGCGGGTTGTCTACCTCATCCGGGAAGGAAGGTTCAGAGAAGGAAGAGTAATGCGGATGACCCTGGCGGAGTTGGACTACTGGATCCGGAAGGTGGATGGCTACATCAGGGATCTCAATAAAAGGCTGAAAGAGAGCTAGACGCGCTTCAGCCCTTCGCGGACGCCCTTGACGATCGAGCAGACAGCCCCAACCAACACCGCCCCTGGGAAGGCGAACAGCCAGAAGAAAACGCAGCCGGCAACCACAGCCAAGCATATAAAGATGAAAATTTCCATGGGGAAAGCATAGCACATGAATAAACTCCTGACCATAGCTCTAATGTTCAAAGTCCTGGATTCGGCCACGGCACCCGTGCGCCGGATCAACGATACCGTCGGCGCTACGGGCAAGGAACTGGAAAAAGCCTCCGGCAGTTCCGGACGGCTCAAGGCAGGCGTCGACCGGATCGGCACGGCTGCCGCCGCTGCCGCTGTCAAGTTTGACTCCCTGAATAAGAAAACCGAGAAGTTCGCCCAGGCAGCGGAGAAGCTCGATGCGCTTGGTAAACCGCTGGCTGCTGGTGGCGCCGTCACCTCTATTGGTATCGAGAAAACCCTTGTCACCTTTGCCAACCTGGAAGAAGCGCAGAAGGGGCTGCGCACAACACTGATGGACTCGGCCGGCCGAGTCGGAAAAGAGTTTGACCAGCTCAATATCCTGGCGGAAAGACTCGGTACGGATCTTCCCGGCTCCACCAAGGACATGCTGGAAATGTTCATCGCCCTCCGTGAGCAGGGGGTGCAGACCAACCGGATACTTGGCGGTACCGGCGAGGCGGCTGCCAACTTTGCCGCCCTGATGAAGCTCAGTTTTCCGGCTGCCGCGACCCATGTGGCTAAGTTCTCTGAAAGCATGGGCGTAGCGGACGGCGATATGGTCCGTTTCATGGACCTCTTGCAGCGGCTGAAATACGCCAGCGGCATCGAGGTTGGCGATCTTGCCTATACCTTCAAATATGCCGGCGGCAGCCTGAAACTCCTCGGGTTGCAGGGCCTTGATGCGGCTCGCGACTTCTCAGCGGTTGTTGGTGTCCTGGCTGCTGCCGGCATCGAAGGTTCCACGGCGGGCAGCAACATGGCGCAGGCTTTAAGCCGCATGGCAGAGATCGGGCACCGGCTTGACAAGAAGCAGATCAAGAAGCTGGTCGGACCGATTCTCGACAAATACGCCATCAAGCTCGACTTCTTCACCTCTACAGGTGAATTCAAGGGCCTGCGGCCGATGATCGCCGAGATGGAGAAGTTGAAAGCCCTCAATCCCCAGGAGCAGATCATCACCCTGAAAAAGCTGTTCGGTGATGAGGCTGCCCGCCCGCTGGCCGTACTGCTCAAGAGCGGCGTTGCCGGTTACGACCAGATGCTTGGAAGGATCAAGCAGCAGGCCGACATGCAGACCAAGATCCGGGAGATCATGAGTGGTACCAAGATGCAGTGGGAAACCATGTCCGGCACGGCGGAAAACCTCTCCGCCCATGTTGGCGGAGTATTTGCCCGGCTGATCAATCTGCCCGGCATTCTCGGCAAGCTTAACGACCTGTTCGGCAAGTTCGATTCCTTTGTACTTCTCCACCCAAAAACAGCCGGCATCATCGCCGGTATTGTCCTGGGAGTGACCGGCCTGTCCATTGCCGCCGGCACGCTGCTCCTGACCATGGCCGGGTTGGGAGCGGCTTGGCCGCGTGCCCTGGAAGGGCTTTCAACGCTAGGCAAGGGAGCCGCCTGGGCTACCGGCCGCATTACCGCCCTTTATCTGGCCATGCGGCGCAAGTGGGTTTTCTCGAAGCTGCCCGATTCCATGTTCGGCGATGTCATTCCCGGCCGGGCCGCCGCTTCTGTTTCTTGGCTGGGTCGCCTGCGGGCTGCCTTCATGGTGGCCGCCGGTGGAGTCCGTGCTTTCAGCCTGGCGCTCTTCACATCGCCGCTCGGCTGGATTGCACTGGCGATCGGCGCGGCAGCCCTCCTTATTTATAAGTTCTGGGGGCCTATCTCCGGCTTTTTCCGTGGCATGTGGAAGGGTCTTAAAGAAGGGCTGGCCAGCCTCGGCCCGGCCTGGGACATTTTCAAGAAGATCGCCCCGCTCTTTTTCCCTATCATCATCCCTTTAAAGCTCGTTTACAGCCTTATTAAAGCTCTGATGAAGCCGATGGACGATACCGGGAAAAGGGCTGAAAGCATGGGCGTGCGCTTCGGCAAGGCTATCGGCGGCATACTTTCCACCGTTCTGTCTCTGCCGGCAAAGATGTTGGTCGCCGGTGCCAATATCGTCGACTCCATCTTCCAGGGGATGATGAAGAAGATGAACAAACCCGCCGAGCTGATGCGGTCGATCGCACAACGGGTCCGTAATTTCCTCCCATTCTCCCCGGCCAAGGAAGGCCCGCTGCGGGACATCCACCGGATCCGGCTGGTGGAGACCATCGCCGAATCCATAAAGCCGAAACCGCTGGTAAATGCCATGCGTGCCACCACGGCTGCCGCCATGATTGCGGCCGTCCCCGTCTCGTCCCTGGCCCATTCCGCCGGGGGTGGCGGCTCAATCGGCGGCGGCACGAAGATCATCTTTTCCCCGCAGATCACGGTCCATGGGGGCGGCGATCCGGCGCAGATCCAGGGCGCCGTCAACCAGGCGATGACCCTGTCCTTTGGCGAGTTTGAACGGCTGATGCAGCGCTATGAGTCACAGAAACAGAGGAGGAACTTCTGATGTACGCCCAGCTAGGCAATATCCAGTTCGAGCTGCTCCCCATCGAATCCCTGGATGAGAGGTACTCCTACGACTTCGCCGAACACCAGGTGATCGAGGGAAAGCCTCTGCTCCAGTTCATCGGCGACAAGCTCGATGAGACCAATATCGGCATCCGCTTCCACTTCGCCTTTTGTGATCCGGAAGAACAGTTCGATCTCCTGAAGGCCGAGGCGGACCGGCATGAGGCGCTGCCGTTTCTTTTCGCCACCGGCAAAAAACTCGGCTACTACGTCATTTGCGATATCAGCAAAACCACCGTCATGACCGCCGACAACGGCCGGCGGCTTTGCATCGAAGCCAGGCTCCAGCTTAAGGAATACAGCGATCCAGACCTCCTTGCCAGCCGTACCTCTGCCCAAAAGCGCAACGCCCTCGGCCTGAAGGGCAAAGGAAACATCGCCTCGGCAAGTAGCGCCGCCGGTAACAAGACCGCCTGCATCGCCGGCCAGGTCAAGGCCAACGCCTCGCAAATAGGAAGGTTAGCCGACAGGATATCGGCCTCTGCCGATGGCCTGAAGGCAAAATTCGCCGGGAGCACGGCAGAGATTGCCGGGCAGATCAAGGCCGCCACGGCACAGATCAATGACCAGGTCGGGCCGATCATGGCACAGGCGCAATCTCTTGCTGCCGGTGCCCAGGATGCGGCAGCGACCATTCAGGGATACGCCACCCAGATCTCCAGCGTCAGTTCTTCCATCACCAGGGTGCTTTCGGGACTCCCCGGCCCGGCCGCCAAAATAGGCGAGCGGATGGAAGCACTTACCAGGAGTATTTCCACCCAGGCAATCCAGACTATCACCCTGAGCCAGCTTGTCCAGGGTGGCGCCATTGAGGCAAGTCAGCGGGCGCAGATCATAACCAGGATGCTCCCCAGATAAAGGAATTTATGGCGGATCAAAGCTACATAGAGCACATCACCGAAGAGGGGGACCGTTGGGACCTGCTCGCCTGGAAGTACTACGGTGATGCCACCCGCTACGAGGAGATCATCCTGGCCAATCAGGATCTGCCGATCATCCCGATTCTGCCCGCAGGGTTAAAGGTCCTGATCCCGGTCTCCGATACCCCCAGCCCTGCGGTTGACGCCGGGCTGCCCCCCTGGGTGACCTATGGATAATAAGCCGGTTCGCACTCCACGATGGAATCTGCTCTATGCCGGGGTGAATATCTCCACCCAGATTTCCCCCTATATGCTGTCGGTTACCTATACCGACAACCTGGACGGAGAGGCGGACGATCTGGAGATTGTCATTGAAGACCGTGATCAACGCTGGATGAACGGATGGATGCCCGTGAAGGGGGATACCCTGAAGATTACCATCGGCTACGAGCATGAACGGCCGATCCTGGACGCCGGCGAGTTCGAGATTGACGAGGTGGAGTTCAACGGCCCGCCGGACACGATAAGCATAAGAGCCTTGGCAGCGGCGGTTAAACCCTCCCTGCGTACCGCCCGGAGCGCGGCCTATGAGAGTACAACCCTGAAGGGAATCGCCAAGAAGGTCGCCGATCGCCACGGGCTGACCATCGTCGGCACCGTCCCGGAAGTGAAGCTGGGAAGGGTCACGCAGAACAAGGAAACGGACCTGGCGTTTTTGCGGCGCATCGGTCAGAAGTGGGGCTATATCTTCTCCGTGCGGGGAAAGCAGCTGATCTGGCACGATCAAGACGCTCTTGATGCAGCGCCTGCTGTGCTGACCATAACACGCAAAGGGCTGGCCGGGAAATACACCCTGCGCACCAAGTCTGCCGGGGTATACAAGGCCTGCAAGGTGACCTACTTCAATGCCAAGTTAAAGAAAGACGTGAGCCATACCTTTATCGCCGATGGAGTGACCAGCGGCGATATCCTGCACCTGATCGAGCGCTGCGAATCGAAGGCCCAGGCGGAGAAGGTGGCAAAGGCTGCCCTGCGGAGGAAAAACGGTCGGCAGAAGGAAGGGGAGTTTCCCATATACGGGGATCCACGGTTGCGGGCGGGAATGAATATCGTCCTATCCGGCTTCGGCGTGTTTGATGACACCTACCAGGCCTTAAAAGTAGCGCATCGCATCGAGCGGGGCGTCGGCTATACAACTACCGCCAACATCGGACAGAACGGGAGTTTCGGCATGAAGAACCTACGTAACGACAAGAGGCTGACCAAATGACCGGGATCGTCGTCGCTGTGGACGAGAAGAGCGGCAAGGTGCGGGTTCAGTTTCCCGACCGTGACGACTTGGTGTCCGACTGGCTGCCGGTAATGCAGGAATTCTGCGTCGGCAATCAGCAGTACCGGCTGCCGGACGAACAGACCCAGGTGGCGGTGCTGATGGACGAAAACTATGAAGCCGGGGTGGTGCTCGGCGCCATTTACAGCGATTGCGACCCGCCGCCGGTAACCAACCGGGACCTCTACTACCGGCGTTTCAAGGACGGAACCGTCATCCAGTATGACCGGGCCGGGCACAAATTGACGGCGGACGTTAAAGGGGAGATCGATGCCCGCGCTGATGTCCAGGCGGTTATCACTTCGCCGCTGGTCAAGGCGGTGGCAACGATCAAGGTAGTGCATGACACACCGCTTACCGAGTGTACCGGCAACCTGTCGGTGGCCGGCGGCATCACCTGTGTCGGCTCGTTTGGCGCCAGCGGCGGCAAGATCGTGACTCCGGGCGATATCGAATCTAGCGGTGGCGATGTGAAAGACCGGACCAGGTCCATGGCCGCCGATCGCACCATCTATAACGGCCATATCCATGTTGATCCACAGGGCGGAAACACCGGCCAGCCCAGCCAGGGGATGTGATAAATGGCGATGCGCGTAAACGACATAACGGCTATCGATTGGTCTCCCAGGTTGGGGAGTCCCGGCGAGGTGGTTACGGGGCTGGAGGATATAGAGCAGTGCATTGGCATTATCATATCCACCCGCAAGGGAAGCGTGCCGCACCGGCCCCTTTTAGGCTGCGATGCCTGGCGCTGGATTGATGCGCCGGCCAATATTGCCATTCCCAACATCAACCGCGAAGTTGCGGATGCCCTGGAATTGTGGGAGCCCCGCATCAAGGTGACAGGCGTAACGGCTGTAGTTACCGGCGCCGGGTCCGCGACAATAGCCGTTAGCTGGCAGCCGCGTAACGGCCAATCGATCATGATTACGGAGGTGACCCTTGTCAACCCTGCCTGAACCGGTGTTTTTCGAACGGGATGTAAATACCATAACAGCAGAGTACATCGATATGTATGAAAAGCTCACCGGCAAGGTGCTCCAGCCTGCCCAGCCCGAGCGGCTGTTCATTGACCTGGTCGCATACCGGGAAACGCTGTTGCGTATTCAGGCCCAGGAAGCGGCCAAGCAGAACCTGGTCCGCTTCGCCAAAGGAGCCATGCTTGACTATATCGGCGAGTTGGACCGTTGCACCCGTTTACCTGAACAACCTGCCCGTACTACCCTGCGCTTTACCCTGATCGCTGCCCAGACCTTCGATATTGTTGTCGCCGCTGGCACCAGACGGGGGAGCAAGGATGGAAAGTATATTTTTGCCACGGATACCCTTTTGACCATAGCGGCCGGACAGCTGAGCGGAGACGTGACGGCCACTGCGGACGTTGCCGGCATTGCCGGCAACGGCTATCTGGCGGGCGAGGTCAATGTGGAAATAGACCCGGTTGCCTACATGCAGAGTATTTCCAATATCTCCGTCACGGTCGGCGGCGCCGATGCCGAGGGAGACGATCATTACCGGGACAGGGTAACCTTGAAACCGGAAAGCTTCAGCACTGCCGGGCCGGAAGGTGCTTATATATTCTGGGCCAAGTCCGCCCACCAGGATATTACCGATGTTAAAATAACGTCTCCCAGTGATGGCGTCGTCAACGTTTATCCATTGATGACGACCGGGCTGCCTGCTGCCGAGATCCTCACCCTGGTCGACAATACCCTGACCGCTAAAAAGGTACGTCCCCTGACCGACCATGTCTTTGTTCTCGCTCCAACCGAGGTGCAGTTTGCCATTAATGTTGCCGTAACACTTTACGACTGGGCCGGTGATGATGCCGAAACAACCCGCCTTAACATCGTGTCGCTGCTGGAAGATTATACAGCGAAGCTGCGGGCAGGGCTTGGTTCTGACCTGGTGATTAATCAGATCAAGAATCCCATCATCGGTTATCGTGGCGTATATGATGTGACAATGATCTCTCCGGCAGCCAACCAGGTACTGGAAGACAACCAATGGCTCAACTGCACCGGGGTCATCGTGACCATCGCGGGGTATGCCCATGGCTGATGACCGGCTCATACCGGGCGGAGTGAGGATTGACGACAGCGCCTATGCTTACAACGAAATGGCAGAGCGGCTGGGCACTCTCGATCTGACGCCACTGTTGGTCTATATCATCGACAATGTGGATGCGTCGGTACTGCCGTACCTGGCTGAACAGTTCCACGTCACCGGTTACGAGGGATGGCGCCAGGCCAAGAATGATGCCGAGCGACGGGCATTACTGAAAAACGCCCGCGAGCTGCACCGCTACAAGGGGACCGAATACGCCATCGAGCTGGCCATCGATTCTTTGGGTCTGACCTACACCCTGCTCAAGTGGTGGGAATACGGCGGGCTGCCGTACCATTTCAAGATCAGCTTTGATCTCCTGGACAGCGGCATTTCCGCCGACGACCAGAACCTGCTTGCTGCGCTGGTCAATGAATATAAGGCCAAACGCGACGTCCTGGAGAACATGGAATTCAACCTGGCCGTGACAGGCGACATCTTTGTCGGCGTTTCCCAGCAGTCGAGCGAGATCATCACCGTTTACCCGGAGTAAGGAGATAACATGGCTTTTTACGCTAAAACAAGCACCGTGGGCCGTAACAAGATAGCAGCCTTCGCCACCGGCGGTCCGGCCGTCAACATCACCACCTTTGCCGTCGGCGATGCCAACGGCGTCTATTATGAGCCGACCGGCGAGGAAGCGGCACTTGTCCACGAGGTCTGGCGCGGCAACGTGAACCGGGTTTATACCCATCCCAACCATGCCGACTGGATTGTCATCGAGGCGCACATTCCGGCCAACCAGGGCGGCTTCGATATTCGCGAGGCCATTGCCATTGATGCAGCGGGTGCGGTGATCGCCGTTGCCAAGTACCCATTGACCAACAAACCGGCTCCAGGGAGCGGCGCGGAAAAAGACCTCTATGTGCGCCTGATCGCCAGGGTTGCAGATACCTCTGCCATTACCCAGTTAATTGACCCATCGCTAATCATGGCCACCCAGGATTATGTTGATACCCGCATGCCGCGCATGGTTCGGGCCGCTGCCTCGGGAAACGTCAATCTGGCAGGCTTACAGACTATTGACGGTGTTGTCCTGGGGGCAAACGACCGGGTACTGCTCCCGGCTCAGACGGACCCAGCACAGAATGGGGTTTATGTGGTCCAATCCGGGGTCTGGTCGCGGGCGCTGGATGCAGACAATGACCTGGAAGTGCTTGAAAGCATGCTGATCATCGTAGCCTCGGGTGGCGTGAATGGCGACACGGTCTGGATGCTCTCCACCGATGCGCCGATCACCGTCGGCACTACGGCACTGACCTTCACCAAAATAGTGCCCGATGAGCGTAACCGGACTATCAGCGATGCTGCCGCTCCAGCCGGAGATACCGCCACACCTACCACCCTGTTCGGTTGGCTGGGTTACATGATCAAGAGTATTACCGGCAAGGCCAACTGGCGCACCGCCCCGGCAACCACCCTTGAAGCTGCCAAAGGGCATATGGACAGGGTAGATAATCCGCACAATGTGACCCTGGCCCAGGTCGGCGGCGCTGCCGCAAACCATAACCATGACGCGGCCTATGAGCCGAAGAACGCCAATATTCAGACCCACATAGGCTCGGCTGCTCCCCATGCCGGCCATGTGAGCCACTCCCTGGCCACTGCCGTGAACGATTTCCTCGTTGCCTCCGCCGCCGGTACGTTCGTCAAGAAGACCCTGGCCGAGGTGAAGACGATCCTGTCACTCGGCGATGCCGCCTACAAGAATACCGGTGCCGCAGCTGGCCAGGTTGCCGCTGGTAATCACGGCCACGGCAATGACGCCAACATCGGCGGCCCATATGCCGCCTCTGGGCATAATCATACAGGCACCTACGAACCAGCCAACGTCAATATCCAAAGCCATATCGGCACTGTCGGCAACCCGCACGGCACTACAGCCGCCCAGGTCGGAGCGTCTCCAGCCGGGCATGGTCACGGCAACGACGCAAATATAGGCGGGCCTTACGTGCCCGGCTCAAAGTTTAACTGGGCCGGGCAACCTGGGCAGCCTTCTTGGCTATGGGGATCGAATGACGGAGCTGGTTACTATGTCTGGAACCCGTCTAACTTCTCTGTCGCTTATGCGGCTTCGGCTGGGAATGCCGACACCCTTGATGGGTATCATTCTGGGTCTTTTGCCGGTGTAGGTCATGGCCACGGTAATGACGCCAACATAGGCGGACCCTATGCTACTGCAGCCCAAGGGGCAAAGGCGGATGCAGCCCCTTATCCTCGCTACGAGAGTGGTTTGCGGATTGTCCGGGGGACGTTTTTATTAAACGGGGCAAATCCACCTACCATTACAGCCGGTTCAGGGTGGACTGTTGCCAGAGGTTTGCCGGGAGTTTATATAGTGACTTATGCAAATCCTTTTAGTGCTGTCCCTTCTGTAACAGTAGGGTCAGAGGTTACATCTGTCACTGCTTTGTCAGGCGTATCTTTGTATGGAGTTACGTTTACAGTAGGTGGTTCGGATTATTCGTCCAGGTCTATCAACTTCATCGCTATAGGCCCAAACTAATGGATAGATACAACTGCAAATGGGTAATGGCATTCGCCCCAAATAACGCAAGCGACAATGCCATCACGTTAGGGCAGACTACGTACTATTCGGAATCAGAGGAATATGTGAAGTCTCGGCCGCTCTGGCAAGCCCACGAAAATAAGCACAAGGAGCAGTGGAAAAAGGAAGGCCGGTTCAAATTCGCGATCAAATACCTCTGGTATCAGCTGACCAAAGGGTACGAACGCAATCCGTATGAGATAGAAGCAAGGCTTGCGGAAGGGATTATGAAAGCAAGCAATTAGATAAAAGAGGAGCGGCCGGGCTGTACTGCAATACAGCCCGACCACCTTACCCCACAGAGAGCTCCTGTGAGTCAGGCCGCAGGCTCCCCCTGCTACGCGTAGCGAGGCGAGTCTAGCACGTCAAAACAATCTTGACAACAAGGAGACTCATATCATGAAACACCAGCCTATATTAGCCTGGCCGGGCGGCAAACGCCGCCTTGCTAAAACCCTTATCCCACTCATAACAAGCCGTCCCCATACCTGTTACGTCGAAGCATTTGCCGGCGGCGGCTCCATGTTCTTCCTGAGGCCCCCTACCGAGGTCGAGGTGCTCAACGATGTCAACGTTGAGCTGATAAATCTATACAGGGTGGTGAAAATCCACCTGGAGGAGTTCATCAAACAGTTTAAATACATCCTGATCAGCAGGCAGCAGTTTCAGTGGCACAAGGAGACCCCAACGGGGGGCTTGACCGACATCCAACGGGCGGCCCGCTATTTCTATATACAGAAGCTCTCTTTCGGCGGGAAAGTGACCGGCCAGACCTTCGGCTATTCCCCCTCGGCGCCGCCCAGGTTCAACCTCCTGCGCATCGAGGAGGAATTGAGCCAGGCCCACCTGAGACTGGCCAGGGTGTGGATTGAGTCCCTGGACTGGGCCGAATGCATCAAGAGATACGATCGGGACTACACGATGCATTTCCTCGACCCGCCGTATTGGGAGACAGAAGGCTACGGTGTGCCGTTCGAGCTGGCAGAATACGAAAAACTGTCCGAAACCATGCGCACCGTCAAAGGCAGCGCCATATTGACCATAAACGACCATCCTGAGATGCGAAGGGTATTTGATGGGTTTAAATTTGATAAGGTCAAAATCGACTATACAATGGGCGGAGCAGGCAAAGGTAAAAACAGGCAGGAATTGATCTATAGAAACTGGTAGACAAGAGCAGCCGTCAAAAGTATTTTGATAATATCAAGAGATTTCTGGCGGCTGTTTATCGCGCTTTTGGCGTTGGAGTTATCGCGCCGCGCTTGTCTGATGGCCGTTTATGGTCATTTCACGGGCCTCTTTTTCCAGAGCCCGATTATAGTCATCAGCTTTACTGGAAATAACATAACGCAGATCTTCAGGCTTCTCGACCAAACCCAACGCTTTAACCACGGCAATGAATGCTCTTGCAAAATGAGTGCAGCCGAAACCAGCCCTCGATTTGATAATTTCATCTGCAGAAGGCGCAAAAAATACATCGGCAGGATTGTCCTTCATATATTTGGCATGCCAGCGCTGTAACATCTCTTTCTGGTCAGATGAAAATTTCCATGTATAGAGAAATCCCAGTTTGACTTTATCGAGAAAGTGATAAATGAAATAGTTATCCGGTGCAATTTGATTGGAATCTATGCCGGTCTTCGGATCCCTTAATATATCCACCACTTTGAGAAGCAAAGATAATCGGTCTTTATCCGGACTGGCGTCAAGGATAGGTTTTACGGTGTTGACAGCATACTCCATGATCCCCGGAGTAACGGCCAGTCGAGATTCCGTTTCCTTTGCAGTTTCATTCGCGGAGCTGACCGCTGCAGCCGAATAAGTTGCTGTTAGAGCGAACGCCAGATACAGAAAAAGTAAAAACACATTACGGTACATATCTCCTCCAATAAATAACTCGGGCAAAAGCTTTCATGTCCGAGACTGCACGATCTGATCTCTTCAGGGCCGCAGAGCTTCCACAACCTGACGCACGGCATCAACCACCAGTTCAGGCGATCATACCGGATATCATCTTGGCGGTCAGTAGCCGTATCCCAGGCTCTCGATCAGCGTTACCCGGCCATTCTCCAGCAATACTCGGTGCATGAAGTCGTTGGGACCGAAGTTGTAGGTCCAGTCGTCAATGGTGACGGTAGTCACCACCGTCTTCTCCTTAGCTCCGCCACTCTGCTTCGTTTTCTCGAAACTTTTTTCTTCACGCTGTGCCTTCACAGCCGGCTCGCCGCACTTTGAAATCACGTCCCCAGCAAAATCTCCTTTGGAGACGATTCCATTTTTGCAGATGATGGTTGGCGTTTCGGTGGCAAAGGCCGGGGCGGCCATCTGCAGGCAGCAGACAAATACGAGACATATTCTCATCATAAATCCTCCTCAATGTGAAGAAGCAAAAGGTACCTCCTGTGATCGAAGCGTTATTCGACCACAGCACACGCATAATGCGCATGCTCACTCGCGTTATAGTCAGCCGTACGCCCGGAAAAGTAGCGTCCCTTGATGTCCCAAGGACTCATGTCCTCCCGGATAGAGACTGCAAGAAAGCGGCGATGGCCCGGCCAATTTCCGTAGGGGCATCCTCTTGAATGAAGTGTCGCCGTTATTTACTGATGGCTAACGGCCCCCGCGGGTGAGCGGCGGGGCAGCATTTTAGCCCCGTCCGACTCGACCTGCAAGTTGGCTGGCTGGTCCCGCTATGAAGTCAATATTTATTTTGAATGCTTTAATCAGCCTGACCCCGCCCCATCACAAATTTGCCTGTAAAATACTTTTTCCGTATTTGTCCGGCTTCCTCTTCAATCCAGCGTTCAATCCCGACCTTCTTGATTCGGCAGAGATTGTATACTTTTATGTTATGTGGACGAATAGCAGCCTCATCAGCCACCGGTGCCAATAAAGCACACGGGAAACCATCACAGTCACAGCACATTTCCACACCTTTGGCCTTTACACAATCGAGAGTTGCGCAACTCCCCTGCGGCAGATGAAAATGTTTACCGTCCTGTTGGCGGCAACCCTTGCAGGCTATTTCTTCCTTCGGCACACCCCAATTGGCATGAATCATCTCGGCAAAATCGTCAGTCAGATTGTCTTCGTAAATTTGGCAATTGAAACAGTCCACTCCGCAAGGTGCCGTCAACGTCTTCTTGTCTTTCATAGTTTCTCCTCCTCTTTTTCAATGTTAAGCGGCTTTGACCGCTTGGACTGCTGGTTGGCGTAGAGCCGTATTCTCGTCACCCTGCCGTTTCTCAGGAGCAATTGATACCGGAACTAATTCGGGCCAAAGTTAAAAGGCAATACTCCGCTCCCCCGGAATCTGCCAAAACTCCTGCCTTATTCAATGAATCTCCAATAACGCTCGCGTTCCATGTCGGCTAGGCAGATAAAGATTCCCAGGGTGACTACACGTTTCCCGCAGAAGATTGCTATGCGTCAATTCTTTTTATAAAGAACGGATATAACTATTATCAATGCCCATATTATCACCATCAATGAAATAAATACTTTCATCCATAACCCACAGTAATTTATTTTGTACAGTCCTATTCTTTCTTGAATAGATATTCCTTTCTGATCGTAAGTCTTTTCTCTCCATCCGAATTTCTTATTAACAACTCAATCGTTTCCATACCGTCATCATTTTTCAACATATCGCGCAGTTCCGTGAGAGGATAGCCGCCGGCAGCCTTGCCGTTGATCGCGGCAATCTCGTCCTTGGCCACGATACCAAGCCGATCCGCAGGCGAGCCGCGCCAGACCCCAGACACCAGGGTTTTCCCTGCCTCGTCCCGCATGATCCCCATTCCCGCGGTAAAGATATTGTCTCTCGTCTTTTCACCATCAATCGGAATAAGGAGCATCTCCCCAACCGGATAGTTGAGAGTAACGACGAAACGTGAGAGAAACTCCTTGCCGATGAGGGCCAGCTTCTGCCCTTCCGCCGCCGATGCCATAATCCTGCCGAATTCGCTGCTCCCGATCCTGAAACCGGCAAGCCTCGCCAAACGAGCCTTGCCGTTCTCCTCAAACGCGCCGCCCCCCATCACCCCTTTCCCTTCGATCATCCCGTCCTTGTCCACCTTTTCCAGGAGAGTCACCGGTAGCGACAGTGCGTCCGCAAGGCCCGTGTCAATGGCCGCGTCAAAAGTGGCATCGCTGCTTGCAACTTCCACCAGTGGCGCGAATCCCTGTTTCATCGACTGTTCGAACCTGACCAGATATCCTCCCGGAACCGGACTGAGGTGCCCCGTGTCGCCGGAAAGGGTGACAAACCGCCGCTGGTAGTCGATCTTCACCTTGAAGAAGCGGAGAAAATTGGAGCCGATGATGCCATCCACATTTATCCCTTCCATACGCCTAATCTTGGCCATGTCGAAGATGACGGCAGCCGGTTCGTTTACCGTAAAGTCGCCCAGGCTGAGATTTTTCAGCCTTGTCAGGTACGCCTTTTTCGCCCCTCCTGCATTGTCTTTGGCCTCTATCTCCACCTCCTTTGCCAGTCCGAGTTCTTTGGCCGCCTCTTCGCCGACCACGGTCAGCGCGGCGGTATCGAGGATGAACGTATAATCCCGGTCGGCTCCGTTAATCTTCCCTTTCACCAGGATCAGATGTCCCCTGAGCTCAAACGGAACTTCGCGCTCTTCTTTCGCCTTGTTCAAGGCCTCGCCCCCCTTGACAAGGGAGATTGCGCGAAAGGTAGAGCAACCGGACGCAGGTAATAGGGCGCAAATATAAAATATGACGTATATGGTTTTCTTCAAGCTATCTCTCCTTTCCCGTGACACTCGCTATAAATAACCGACCTGACCCCGGCACTCCCGCCTACCAGACCAGACTCACCCCCACCCTGGCAAAGGGGCCGTCATCAATATCAACGTCGTCTCTGGAGCCGTCATAGAAGACAAACTCTCTGTCAAAGGCATAACCCCCGGCAATATTTACCTTGAATGCGGAAAACAGGATGTATTCGGCACCCGCAAGAGTTCTGAAATCCCGGTAGCTTATTATTTTCGCCCCGAGAGATGCGTCATGCAGCTGATATTCCGTTCCGGCAAATTCGCCGCTGATGTAATAGCTCGACGTTTGGTTCGGACTGTACGTTACCCCTGGCCGGGGGGCGGCCAGGCTAAGGGTCCATTGCTCATTTGGCCTGTAAATGGCCCCGATGATGGGACGAACCGGAAAGGATCTAGAACCCTGCCGATATATAATCCCCGCCAGCAGTGTGAGTTTTGCCGATGCGTTATAGCGCCCCAAAATGCCAAACTGTGTCCGGATATCATCGCTGCCGATCGCCTTGAAGTCGCCGTTCACACTTGGTGTGACCAGGAAAGTGAGGGCAGTATTTTTATTCAACTGATAATTTCCGCCAAATTTTACCGAGAGTGTATGCAACTCTTCCGGAAGTCGCGCGCTATCGGGAGCATCGAGCTTTCTAAGCGAATAGGCAAAATCCGTGGAAAGGGTGAAATCAGGAGCGAGCGGGTAGCTCCTCCCGAACTTGGCCTCCACTTCCTGCATCCCGATTTTCCCGCCCGTGTTCCGAATATCGCTGTCCGGAAACCAGGTCAGATCAACAGAAGCGTTCCATGGATGAAGGCCTGCCTGTTCCTCGGCAGCCATCAGTTCCTTTGCCGTTTCATTGGCGGAGGTATCGGCAGACTCTGCATTTGTGGCTGTAAGAGCAAAAGCAATGACACAGAAAACTAGTAAAACATGGCTGCATTTATTCATCGCCCCCCCTGAATCCAGCATCTATTATTCGCTGATAACATATGTAGCTCTGTATTTTGGTACCTGCAGTTCGTCGAAACCAACGGCAACAACTTTTTTGTTTGAAGCAAAAAGGCTTGATAGTCTATCTTTGGGAAGCTTCCCTACTATTATTTCGGGCATCTTTCCAAGGCTTGATAATTGTGCAACTTCAGTCACCATTTCTCTTGATATCCAGTTCCCGTACTCCTGCTGCGTATTTCTCAGAAACTTCGCCACATTATGTCTTGCTTCTATCGCATCCAGGACAACCGGTTCCTTTGGATAGTAGATCAACTTGATATCCTTATCCTCAAAATCATCGCCGTATCGAGCGGAATAGAAGCGTATCGAGTTGACATCTGGCAACCAGGGTAAAGCCAGATTCGAATCTTTCGCGCTAAACGGCGTGCTTCCAAGGTCTATGACATTCTGCAGGTCTCGATCCCACAGTAATCCCCGCCTTTTGCCCGGCAAAGCTCCGATCTTGGCCAGCAGGTACATCCCCTCACCTGTCCCGTCCATATCGGCGTGTTCCGACTCGGAATACAGACTGAAACCCCCTTCTTTGTTTCTGTAGAACTCCTTGAATCTATTAACCACGAGCTGTTTCATTACAGCCTTGGATTGCCCCTTACTCTCGTTTGAGGTGCACTTCCACAGCGAACCTATAAGATCCATGCCACGGGACGCGCTCAACGACCAGTCATGCTGCTCCGCCAGATCGGAATCTTTTGGCATCGGTTTAGACATATTACGCAGAGTCGCTTGAAAGAGCTCTTCCTTATAACGCAAAGGGTATTTAGGATTGATTTCATTTCCTTCTCTGTCCAGGAACAGTCTGATAATGTGGTGTGTTGACCCCACATCTTCATCCTGTTTTTTGCTCCCCCCGCTCCTGACTTTAACTCCCCAATATCCGGAACCGGCATCCTGATTTTGATAAAGCCAGTATAATAAGGCATCTTTCCACTCATCGGAGAAAGTGTATAACCTGTTTCGTTCGATGAGTTCGTAATAGGCAAGTTCTGAAACACCGGCAATATATGGGGCTTTGAGTTTTGCCCACCAGCTGCTGATGGTTGATAAGTCGTCCAGATATGGAACTAACTTGTCTGCGGTGTTTATCTGGTCCAAAAACTTCAGAGGGTACTTCAGTTGAACAGATTTGCCAGTCTTTTGGGATAAATCTTCAATCACCTTAATTACGTTAAGCGTAGGTGCAATGTATGTGAAATACGGATAAGAATCATCCATGAACGCGCCGGTACGAGGATTTTGCAGACTGAGGAAAAAATTGAGTTTATCCTCATCATTTTTGAATTTTGGTATCTTGACCAAGCCATTCCTAGTCTTCATCTGCCTGTGCAATTGGTTCAGTTTCTTTATTGCTGTTACATAATGACCCTTATCCAGATAGTAAACCAATCCGACCAATTTGAACTCAAGCTCGCCCATGTAATAGCCTTCGGCTTTCAGTTGAGCATTCATTCTGAATATCTGCGGAACCAAGGAAAAACTGTAAAGCCATATCCCAGCTATTATACTGATGAGTAATGCCACTGCTGACAGACTGAATATAACCCTCTTGTTCATAATCCGCGCACCTCCCCTTGACGTTACAGACATATGTATCAAGGCCGAGGCTCTTCATCAATTCAAACGCGACGAAGCGGCAAAAGAAGGGATAAACGGACAAATATCCACTGGGTGGTTGAAAAAACTACATCGCCTTGAAAAGGGATGAGTAGGCGCGACTGACCGTGAGTTGTTCCTGTAAGTCCTGGAATCTGATTACATACCTTCCGGTGAGAGAACGGCTTACCTTCATAATATTCCCGACATTAACTATAGCAGCACGATGAATCCGCCAGAATTGATTCGGATCAAGCTCATTCGCCAATTCCTTGATCGTCTTTCTGATGAGATACTCCCCTTCCCTGGTTCTGAGGGCGACATACTTATCCGTTGCTTTGAAGAAATGGACTTCATGGACTGAAATCAGCCGGACTGCGCCTTTGTACTGGACCTTTATCCATTGCGTGTATTCAGCCTTTTGATGTGTCTCGGGAGGCATCTTTTCCATGATCCTGGATATGTCGAGGAGATAACGCGCCGGGGAGGATAGTTTTTTCTTCAGCCGGCCGATCATCTTTTCCAGTCTCTCGTCGGTGACCGGCTTCAGGAGATAATCCACCGCCTCGCTTTCAAATGCCTCAACCGCATATCGGTCGTAGGCTGTAATGAAAACTATCAGGCATCTTCCCGCGATCTTTCGGGCAACCTCGATACCGGATATTCCCGGCATCTTTATGTCCAGAAACGCGACATCGGGACCAAGATCTTCGATGGCCTTGATCGCGGAAACTCCGTCACCCGCCTCCCCGCAAACGACAAGCTCCGGCCACGACGCAAGAAGGCGCTCCCGGACATGACACCTGAGAAATTCTTCGTCCTCGGCAATAACGGCTCTAATCGGCTCCATGGGGAATCTCCAGAACAGCGTTCACTCCAGAAGGGATATTTTCCGTCAATACCAGCCTCCCCTTATCTCCATGCAGCAGTTCCAGCCTTTTCCTGATGTTGAGAAGACCTATACCGCTGCTTGCCTTATTGACATTGATTCCGGCGCCCGAGTCACTCACCTGAATTCTGATCATATCCGCTTCCCGGCTGCATCTTATCGATATCGCCCCCCCGCCGCTCTTCAATTCCAATCCATGTTTGACGGCATTTTCCACAAGAGGCTGGACCAGCAGCGGCGGAATCATATGACCGAGGACAGATTCATCCGCATCGATAGTATATTCCAAGCGGTTCCCCATGCGTATTTTCAGAATACCCAGATAAGAGCCGATCAACTCCAGTTCCTCCGATATGGTAACCGTACTGCTCCGCCTTACCGAGGCGGACGCCCGCAAAAAATCGATGAAGTCCCCCATCATCGTCTTTGCCTTCCGGGGATCGCTATCCATGAGGCTCATGACATTGGAAAGTGAATTGAAAAGGAAATGGGGCTCCGTTTGGGATTGGAGAAGTTGCAGGTCCGCTTCCACCGCCTTTTTCTCAAGGTCCAGTCTCTTGATCTTTTCCTCGGATATCAGCGCGTTCGCTCGGGAGATTCGCTCCCGTGAGACAAAAAAGAATATGATGACGGCTCCGAATACGAGAGACTTTATCCCGTTCCTGAAGTAGGCGAGCACGTTGTCGCCGAGAGATGATCCGCTCAGATTTACGGCCATCGATGTTACCGAAACCGAGCCGGCCAGGATGGCTCCGACAACGACAAGGAGCTGAAGGACCGGTCGTTCCGTCTTGAAGACGGCAAAGGCAAGACATAGACAGAAAAAGCAGGTCATTCCCATTGCCTGGGCAAAGACGAAATTTGAAAAAAATGTTTCCCAGACATTCGTTTCCGATCTTTCCAGGGCAAAGCCCGTAAACGACAAAGCTATTGCCGTGTTGAACAGGAATGAATAAACAAAATGCTTTTTCGTTATCTTGATTCTCATATCGCCCGAAATTCGCCCCAGATACTAATTAATATCCTGCTCTCAATTCTCCAGATACACCTTTCCCTCGTCGCCGTCCACCACGACTCGCTGCCCGTCCTCCAGTAACTGAAGCACACCGGGGATGTTCACCACCGCCGGTATGCCGTATTCACGGGCAACGATGGCCCCGTGGGAGAGAAAACCGCCGGTCTCCATGACGATCCCGGCGGCACGGAGAAATAGAGGGGTCCAGGCCGGGTCGGTGGAGGGGGCAACAAGGACATCTCCAGCTTGCAGCTTATCCCCCTCACCGGGATGCCTGATTAATTTGGCTCCACCTTCCGCCCTTCCCGCCGCCACCCCCATGCCTGCTAATGCATTGCCAGACGAGTGGGCGAGAGGCTCCGCAAAGCGGGGAACTTCGCCGATAATCAGGTCGGGAGGCGACTGGGCTTCCAGCTCGATTCTTCTGGCCTTTCGCTCGGCCACCAGCATATCGACCCCCCTGCCTTCCCACTCCCCCTTCAGAATGGTAAAGAGTTCATGCCAGGCGCAATGGAAGACATCGGCCCGGTTTTTGAGTATTCCCCGTTCTTCCAACCGACGTCCCATCTCCAGGGCCATCACGCGGAGAAGCTCGTATGGCTTGACTATCACGGACTTGGACATTTCCCTCAACTCCGCCCCTTTTCGTGCCTCCTTCAGCCAATAACGCACAATCATTCGCCGATGTGGGGGAAGTCGGTCCATCTCCTGTAAGGCCTTGTCCCGATTCCTCTTCTGCCTTGCCTTGATTTCCGCCAGGTCTGCGGCGGAAATCATGCTCCTGATAATGCCAAGAAGATAGGAAGGGTCCTCCCGCCAGCGGGGATTGATGATGTCCAGCTCGTAAACCCCACGGTGACCGTATTCCGTGAGATACGCCCGAAAGGCTTGTTTAAAGGGTGATGCGTCAGGCAACGCCCCTTCCCACGGTAAAGGGGCAAACGGTTCGGATGAAAAGAAACGTTGCGCATCCGCATCGCTGCGGGCGATTTGCGCCATCTCCACCAGACGATAGCCGTGCTCCGCGCTGGTTATCTCCGCGCTCCCCATCATAAGGGCGTTGGCCAAGGCGTGCCCTTTTCCGGGAAACAGTTTTTCCAGTTCCTTAACAAGCAACATGCCGGGAAAGGATGTGGAACTTAGCAATAACGAAAATTCCGGGGCATATTCCGACAGAATCCTGGAGGCATCGCAGAATGCAGCGCAGAGCTCGTTGTCTGAAAAAAACGTAAAATCCTTCTTTAACCAGCTTTCAGCGTCATTGCCGACCCTGAGAAACGTCTTCGGCGCATTCCGTTTAAGCCTTGTGATGGGGAGAAACGCACGCGCGTTGCGCCAGATCCTCTTGAACCCTTTGATTCCGGCAAAGGGGGCTCGTTCATTGATTTCGATCTCCGGTTGATGCCCTCCCAGGAAAAAATTGGTGTCCATGGGGAGTACGCCGAATGCGTCATAGGAGCCCCATTGCATGGTCGTGAGGTTCATATAGAGTCGCCCCTGAAACAGCCTGCAATGTTGCAGCCCGGGTGGCAACGGGTAATCAACCAGTTTATGCCCCGGAGTGAAGAATGGGGCGATAAGGCTTTTATAAATGCTCCAGTTAAGGGTAGACTGGACCATGGGGAGAGAATCCCGATAGTTGGCGTTGGACCAGATATCGGGCTGATTTCGAAGTTCCGGATAGGTGCACCTGGGAAGCACGGTCACCGGCCGTGCCTGGACCGGAATGAAATCTTTGCCGTCGAAAACCCATTCGATGTCCTGGTGCTGTTCACCCTCCCCAAGGGCCTCAAAAACTCGCAGAACAAGCAGGCCCAATTTGGCGATATCCCTGTCGGACAGGACCTGCCTGGCCTGTGGGTAAGACTTGACAAACTCCGTGCCGCCATTTTCCCGGGCAATGGTCATCCCTTCCTTGCGCCCGATTCTCTTGCTGATTACCCGGAGGGGGAAGGAGAGGAAATTCGCATCCAGATGGTACTCATCCGGCTCAACTGCGCCGCCGACCACACTCTCTCCAAGGCCGTAATTGGCGTTGACCACCAGCACGTCCTGACTGCCGCTGCGCGGGTCGCAGGAAAAGGCGACACCTGCGGCCACAGCTTCCGCCATCTCCATGACCACCACCGCAGGAAGAACCTCATGGTCCGCAATCCCCATCCTGCGCCTGTAGGCGACCGCCCGCTCCGTCCAGAGGGAGGCATAGCACCCCTTGATTGCCATCCAAAGCTGTTCCACACCCCAGACATTAAGGAACGAGTCATGGATGCCGGCAAAGGAGGCCTTGGCCGAGTCCTCGGCTGCCATGGAAGAACGCACGGCGAGGGGTTTTTGCGCGATTCCCAGAATCACCATATTGCGGACCAGTTCGTCCCTGATGAAAGGGGGAATGGTCCCCGTCTCGATCCTTTTCCTCAAGGCGCCCAGTTGCGCCTGAATCCCGAGTTCATTGATGTTGTCGATGGTTGCCGCAGCCGCAACGCTCAAGACCCTTTCCCACAGCCGATTGTATTCGAGAAAGTGTCCATAGGCGACTGTGGTCAGCACCCCACCAACGGGGACGTTGAAGCCATAGCGCGCCAGTCGCCCCAGGTTCCCTCCCTTGCCGCCGACTACTTTCGCACCAGACTGGAAAGATTCCTCCCAGCCGAGAAATATCTCCTCCCCTTCTCTATTCATGCCATGCTCCTTAGGTTCATTTTTCCAGAATGACCAACCCTCTGTTTCCGTCAACGGTTATCCTCTGTCCGTCTGCCAACGTCTCGGTAGCGCCTTTTACACCAGCACGGCTAGGATGCCGTACTCCCTGGCGACACCGCCCCACTTCCGATAAAGACGCTCATTGCACATTCTCCCCTCTGTTGGAATTATTAGCAGACAGCTCAATGTGATTGAGCGCAACGAACAGGATAAGCCCCAGAAGGAGCAAAACGGCCAGATAAGCAAAGACCGGGTTGCTGCTTCCCAAAAGCGGTGTAATCACAATCCCGGCAGAGCCGCTGGACTGGCGGAAGAAACCAAAAAGACCGGAAGCCTTGGCCAAATCCATTTCAGAGGCATGCTCCATGCTCCCCAAGGAGAGCGGACTGAGGGATAAACCGAACGCAAGTCCCATGACCGCAAATAAAGCGGTAACCAGGAGAACCGTATGGGCCGGACCAACAGAGAGGAGAACAAGCGCGGCAACAAGGAGGAGCGATCCCAGCGTAACAGGCACCCGGTATCCCTTTTTATCGGCCAGATACCCTCCCAGCGGTGAAGCAATCAGGAACGACAGGGGAAAAGCCGAAAACAGGCTGCCGGTATGGCCTGGAGAGAGATGGAAATCCCTGATGAACATCAACGGGAACGTTATGCTGAGGCTGGATGCGATAAAATTCTGGCAGACGACAATGACAACGACCGCAACATAGGCAGGCTCTTTGTAAAAGGGAGGGAGCTTGACCGTATTATCACGAGGCAGGGATATTCTATCTCTGTCGTCCGGACGATCAGAAACGGCGTAGATCCCCGTCACAAGCAGGAGGACTGCCAACGGGAGGATGACGAGGAAGATACCACGATAATCGCCGATTTCCAGCAGATAACCGCTGACCGGCGGCCCGAGCAGCATCCCGACGGAAGCGCCGGCAGTAACGAACCCCATCGCCCTGCCGCTTTTTGAGGTGAACATTTCCCTGACCATTGCCGTGGCAGGCGGGAACATGGCTGCCGCGCCGATTCCCTGCAGACACCGGGCAAGGAGAAGAAGGGAAAAAGAAGAGGAGAGGGCCGCCAGGGTCGTTCCCAGAAGAAATAACGCCGTACCGGCGACAAAAATTTTTTTCCTCCCCCAGCGGTCGCTCATTGCACCGGTGACCGGCATCAGGAGCGCGTAGCAGAGAAGATACGAGGCAATCGCCCAGGCGGCAACGGCCTGGCTCAACCGGAACCGGTCCATGATCGAAGGCAGGGCGATGTTCAGCATGCTCGATGCGAACACCGACAGAAAAACCGCCAGACAGCCTGTCAAAAGGATGGTTTTGCGCAGGGAATCAATCCCGACCATTTCTCTTTCCCCTCTATCCGATGTCGCATCTATTGCAGGTATACCTTCCCCGCATCGCCGTCCACTACGACTTGCCGGCCGTCTGTGAGTACCTGCAAAACGCCCGGGATATTCACTACTGCCGGAATACCGTATTCGCGGGCGACTATGGCACCGTGGGAAAGGTGTCCTCCGGTCTCCATGACGATGGCCGAGGCCCGCAGGAAGAGCGGCGTCCAGGCCGGGTCGGTGGATGGTGCGACGAGGATATCCCCTTGGACAAGTTTTCTCCCCTCATCCGGGTGGCGAACGATGCTCACCGGTCCGGCTCCTCTCCCGGACGCCACCCCCAGCCCGGACAATGCTTCCCCGGAGCAATCGGGAGCCTGATCTGAGTACTGCGGGGTATCGCCGATGAACAGGTCAGGCGGTGAAAGCTTCTCCAACTCCGCACTTCGCGCCTTCCGTTCCTCGATCAAGGTGTCGAGCCCCTCGCCGTTCCAATCTCCCCTCAATATGGAGATCAGCTCAAACCAGGCAGAGTGGAAGACATCGTTCTGCTCCCGGATAAGACCTCTCTGCTTAAGCCTGCTGCCTGTTTCCAGAAGTATTTTCCGCAGCGGTTCTATGGACATAACGTACACGGACTTTGACATCTCCCTCAGCTCCGCGCCTTTCCGGGTTTGTTTTGCCAGAAAATTTACCAGTAACCGTCGGTGCAGCGGGAGTTTGCACCTGATTTCCTGCCAGGCGCTCTCCGATGTATCCTTTTGCCGAACCTTGATCTTGTCGAGGTCTACCGTGTTTATGCTGTTCCTGATTACATGCAGGAGATAAGACGGGTCTTCCCGCCAGCGGGGATTCATGATCTCCAATTCGTAAACACCCCGGTGGCCGTATTCCGACAAGAATGCGCGAAAGGATTGCTTGAACGGAGAGTTGTCGGACAGCTCCTTTTCCCAGGAAAGGGGGAGAAAGGGCTCGGCGGCAAAGAATCTTCGGGCATCCGCATCCTGGCGGACCATTTCAGCCATTTCCATCAGGCGGTAGCCTTGCGTTGCGCTGGTTATCTCCGCACTTCCCGCCATCAGGGCGGTGGCAAGGGCATTTCCCCTGCCCGGAAAATCCTTTTCCAGTTCTTTTATCAAGAACATGATATTTCCTGACGCACACGCCAACATGCCGAATTTCGGGGCGAAATCCATGAATATTTTGGCAACGTCAGAATAATCCATGAGTAATTCCCGATTGTCCAGGCCCTTAAGATCCTTATTCATCAAGGCTTCCGCGAGCTTGCGTACATGGTCGTAGGACGTAAGCGCCTTCCTTTTGGCCCCTTCCACCGCCAGAAGAAGCTTCACCATCCTTCCGATTCTTTTCAAACCTCTGATGCCGCGATACGGTTTGTCGTCATCAACCGGTATTTCCGGCTGATGACCCCCATAATTGGTGTTGGTATCCTTGGGCAGAATGCCGAAGGCGTCATAACTGTTCCATTGTCCCATCGACAGGTTACAATACACACGCCCCTGAAAGAGTCTGCCATGCTGCATTCCCTCCAAATTCGGGTAGCCGCTCACTTTGAACGGCGCATCAAGGATCGCTTTGAGGGCATGTTTCAGGGCACTCCAATTGACAGTGGAGAGGACCATCGGCGCCGCATCGCGGAAATTGCCATTGGACCAGTACTCGGGCAAATTTCTCAGTTCGGGGGAGGTATATCTTGGGAGCGTTGTCACAGGACGTGCCTGGACTAGGATGAATTCCCCACCGGCAAAAACCCATTCGACATCCTGATGCCGCTCCCCCTCTCCCAGTGCCGCAAAAACCCGCAGCACAAGGAGGCCCAACATAGCAATATCCGCGTCGGATAGCACCTGATCCCTTATATGCTCACGACTCTCAACAAATTCCGTCCCGCCGTTTTTACCGGCAACCGTCATTCCTTTCTTACAGCCGATTCGCTTGGTTTTTATCTGCAAGAGAGGATATCTGAGATCAATCTCCAGGCAGTATTCGTCCGGCTCCACGGTGCCTGCAACCACCGACTCCCCCAGGCCGAAATTGGCGTTTATCAGAAGGAGGTCTTCCCGTCCCGTCCTCGGATCGCAGGAAAAGGCGACACCGGAAGCCTGCGCATCCACCATCTCCATGATAATCACCGCTGGAGCAACATCGAGGTCAGATATCTCCATCTTCCGGCGGTAGGCAATGGCCCGCTCACTCCAAAGGGACGCGTAGCACCCCTTGATCGCGTTCAGGACGTTTTCGATGCCGGTGACGTTGAGGAATGAGTCGTGGATGCCGGCGAAGGAGGCTTTTGCCGAATCCTCGCCGGTGGCGGAGGAGCGGACGGCCAGGGAGACATCCCGGAGGAAGGCTCCTTCCAGGCCGGAGGCAAGATCCTCCATCAGCTTTGAAGGGAAGGTCCCCTGCTCGATACCCTTTCGCAGGGCGGAAAGCCTTGCCTCGCTGTCGAGGCTGCCGCAGTTCTCCAGGGTGACGCCCCGGGAGACATCCATCACATGACGTCGCAAGTGGTTATGCTCGATGAACGCCTCATACGCCGCGGCAACCAGAACCCGGCCATCGGGAACAGGGAAGCCGTATCGATCGAGCCGCCCCAGGTTCCACCCCTTGCCGCCGACAATCTCCGAACCGGCCTGAAATGCCTCGTTCCAGCCCAGTAAAATTCCATGGCCCGATTTCTCCATCTCTCCCTCCCTTGTTATTTCTTCACTATCACCTTACGTTTTGCGCCATAGAGAAACAGGTCGATAGTCGGCCCGAGATTCTTCTCAAGGGAAAAATTGTCCGGATCGGCCCACCACGGCATAAAAGCCGCCCCGCTCATCATCTCCAGGTGCCGGGCCAGAAGCTCCGCGCTCATGCGCCGCTTGATTTCACCGGTTTCCTGTCCGGCGCTGATGATCATGGCGAGCACGCCTTCAAATCCGCTTCTCTTGCTCTGATCGCGGAATGAATCGCACAGGTTCTGCATCCTGTAGCCGAAGTAGACCTTGTAGATTTCCCGGTTCTCGGTCATCCACTCGAGCGATCTCCTGAACAGTTCCATGAGTCGACTCCTTGTGTCCGGAAAATCCTCGATCAATCTGGGGATTTCTTCCTCCTTGCGCTTCCGGTTGCCGGCCTGCATGCACTCGTTGATAATCGCCTCCCTGACCGGAAAGTAGTTGTAGATGGTCACCTTGGAGACATCGACGAGGCCGGCAATCTGCTCCATGGTGGTTGCATGGAACCCCCTTTCACGGAACAGCTCCATGGCGACATCGATGATCTTCTGCCGGGTCTCCTCCTTCTTTCGCTCCCGTCTGCTGCCGGTGTTTACGGCTTTTTCGTCCACCCTTGCACCCCTTTTTAACGTGATAATATTTTTTACAATGTAAATAATTTTACGCAGTAAACAATTAATCACGTCCCATGTCAAGCAAAAATTCTGCGGGGCTATCTTTATGAAAACTACTGAGAAATATTTGCCATTGCGGCGGGAGCGTCCGGACAAGTAATTTCCCGATTTCCTCAAAAATTTGCTCCTTCTGCAAAGTTAAAGGAAAATGGCGTTCAAGTTCCACCAGCTCCCGCTGGATGGACCTGATGGTTCGTGCATCGATTTCCGCATCCTGGCGCTCGGTGATTTGTACAGTTGTAATGGGACTGCCGTGACAGGGGATCATCTTCAGAATCAGCCAGTGCCTGAAGAGGGTGTCCATTTGGGATCCGAAAAATGATGTCTTCGGAAAATCAGGAGGATTGAGGTCAACAGATACCTGAATCAGCAGTCTATCCGGTTCCCTCCTCGGTCGGACAGTAGAGGGCTGGTTTGACCCAATAACAGCTACCATCGGGATATCGATCCAGAAATCCGTACTCGATTAAATTCCTTCGCAGTGTCACATAATCATGGAAGGCGTTGCCAAGCACCTCGTTTACCTCTTTTTCAGCATATTTCCGCTGTGGATCGAACCTTTGGATCAACTGTTTCAGAATAGCTATTTTTCTCTTTTCCTTTCTGGGAAAAACAGATAGAGGGCCATCCAGCCCTTCTTTGAAATAGGCCCTGACAAATTCTTTGTGTTCCTGTTCGGTAATTACTATCCTTGCATCCAACATATCGGCTCTCCTTATAGTTCTGCTAATGGAAACTGATCAGTTTTATTTGCCAATGCGCCTTTGTATAAAGGCACAAATCTCATTCATGGCATGCTTCGCCTCGGGAAAGAGGGGGGAGCATGCGGGATAACAGTGAAACATCCCCTCCCCTACCTTCAAAGTGACCTCAACACCTGCATTTTTCGCCTTTTCTGCAAACCGTGTCGAGTCACTGAGAAGAGTTTCATGCCCACCTGCGTAGATGAGAATCGGCGGCAATCCGCGCAAATCTCCATAGAGAGGGGAAATATAAGGTAAACCAGGGTCATTGTTTCCTGCATAATGTTTGCTGCAAGCAACCCAGGAATTCACAGGCGACAGACATAGGCTGGCATTGGTTCTGAGGGTCTCCCCGGTATTCTTGGCATCGGTCCAGGGTGAGAGAGCCACCGCTGCCGCCGGGAGGGGAACGCCTTGGTCACGGAGAGCAATCAGGGTTGCCAAACACAATCCCCCTCCAGCGGAATCTCCGGCAAATACGATCTTTGAGGGAGAAACGCCTTCGGCCAACAGCCATCGATAAGCTGCAAGCGCATCATCGAGTGCAGCAGGAAAAGGATGTTCAGGGGCCAAACGATAATCAAACAGCAGCGCAGCTACACCGCTTCCCTTGACGAACTTGGAAACGATCCCTCGATGAGCCTGGATTGAGCCCAATACATACCCGCCGCCATGAAAATATAGTATCACTTTGTCTTTGACTGCCTGAGCAGGCTGAATCCATTCAGCAAGAAGGCCGTCTACCGCAACTGGATACGCTTCAATCCCCTTCGGCAGCCTGCCGAGCATTTTCGCCGTCTTTTCGGCTGCCCGCCGCACCTCTGGCAGCGATGTTTCCCAGTCAACGGCTGTTTCCTTTTTCAACTTGAAGCTTAACAGGTGACGGTTTCTGAGTACAAAAAGAAAGAGATGGCTTTGCAGACTCGGCATTACTTGTCCTCCTGTGGAAAAGATACGGCAATCCCACATACTGTTATTTTTTGAATGTTGCAGGTTAATCGAGTAATATCAGATATATTCGATGCCGAATTGTAAAAACACGACAAAAAGAGTTGAACCTAAGGTCGGTAACGGTGCACGATCCGAGTCTGCGGCGGGCCCGTTAACCGCCGAGGATCACAGGAGCCAGTTTCACCAGGAAGGCGACCGGTCAGTTCCTTGTAATCTCTTATCATGTGGGATTGGTCGGCATAACCGCAGGCATAGGCGATGTCGGTAAGACTTCCGATGCTGCCGGTTTTGAGACCTGAAAGAAGGTGGCGGAAACGGACAAGCCGGCTAAGTTGCTTCGGGGTCATTCCCAACTGTTCGAGAAATAGCCGCTCCAGGGTACGAATATGGAGGCCGAGCTCCGCGGCAAGTTCATTAACCTGGAGTTGTCCACCATGGGCTTCGAGAAGAGCTGTGGCATGCCGACAGCGCTCATCCTGTACGAGTGGCAGGCATCCCCGCACCAGATCCTCCATGACGAGCTGCCGTTCCGCCGGGTCAGGCAACGAACTTAAGCGGTCCGCCAGGGAGCCGATGCTTATTCCCTTGATTTTGGGTAGCTCTGCATAGCAGTCAAGCAGATCCACGGTGCGAACATCCGCCAGGCGGAGAGCTTGGCCGGGGCGGAAACGGATACAGAAATAGTCCGACGCTCCGTCGATTTCGACACACGCTTTTTCGGATGCCGGTCCCAGGAGAGACATCCGGCAGCCGGAGGAAGAAAAACGGAAAATAAGATTCATATTGCTGTCGGGGAGGATCTCGTAAAATGCCTTACCACAGCCTTCTTCACCCGTTATAGACCAACACATCTCGATGTGCTGCGCCAGATCCGGCGCCGGCTTTCCCCAAAAAACCATTATTCCTCCTGCCAGGTGCATTTCCTGACACAGTGCCCCACAGTACCATCCTTCTATTATTTGTACTGCTTAGCCGAGTTGCCCCTGAATTGGAAAGCGTTTTCGTCAGTTTTTGACCCAATAACAACTACCATCAGGATAACGATCCATAAACCCGTACTCGATCAAATTCCTCCGCAGTGTTACATGGTCATGGTAGGCCTTATTAAGGATGTCGTTTACCTCTTTTTCAGTATACTTCCGCTGGGGATCGAATCTTTGGATCAACTGTTTCAAAATGACTATTTTTCTTTTTTCCTTTTTTGGAAAACTACTGAGGGGGCCATCCACCCCTTCTTTGAAATAGGCCTTAACAAACTCCTTGTTTTCCTGTTCAGTAATGGCAATTCTTTCATCAACCATAGCGGCACGCCGCGGGATGTCGATAAATCGGTCTCCTTTGGCCGACTTTTCTGCCAGTAACTCCATAATAGCCAGGAATACCTTCGCTTGTTTGGCTTTCTCCCGGAAAGCAAAGCGTTGATTGCGGACGGTCGATGTATTGGCATTCTCCATTTTGGCAGCAATCGATTTGTCGTCTAATCCCTGGTAAAAGGCGGTCAAAATGGTCTTTTGATGCCCGGTGAGCCCGGTATATTTCTTATCCATTTCCAACAGAAACTCGAAAGTCGAGCCATGTTGTTTGCGGATATGTGTTTTTACAGCCTTTTCGGCTTCCAGTAAGAGGTCGTCATCCTGATAAATCCGGCCTTTGGTAAACCGCTCGCCGCAAATCAAACAGATAAAATCCTCGCTCGATGGATCTCCAACATACCCTTTTTTTATCTCTGCCAAACTCGCTTCCCAAAATATTTTTGACAAGTTCATTTTAGACATATACCTCTATTGTCTATAGATTTTTTAAACATTATATGTTTTTGTCTACGCATGTCAAATGTTTTTAGAGCGCTTTGTTTGCCTAAGGGGGCACGGCTCTAAGAAAATGTCTATTATGCAATTATCCAACTTCAGGATTCATCCGCTTAATCGCTCTTTTTGAAAAACGCCAGCACGACCAGCATGAACCAGACACCTGCCGGCAACATCAGAAACAATTTCATGGCTCTACCCCTCCGTTGAATGGACATGGTAAAGTTTAAATTTTTAAGGGTCGCGATGCTTGCCCCGAAGGTCGCCAACTGTTACCCTGATCTCAGTTCCCATGACATTTCCTTTCCTATTTGTGCTGTCTGCTCAAAAAATTCAAGATGAGGCGATTGACCGTTTCCGGTTGTTCCTGATGTACGAAATGGCCGGCAGACGGAATGATATGCCTTTCGAAATCATGGAGAAAAGCGCCTTCCATCCCCTCGGTCGTCTCCGCGCCGATGCATCCGTCATTGGCCCCGTGCAGGTATAATGTCGGGACGGGAATGGGCTCAGCCAGGCGTTTCCGTATCTCGGCGAGGCCCGGATGCTGGAGGGACGGGTTGAACTGGGAGCGGTAGTAACCCAACGCCGCTTTCAGGACGCCGGGCCTGCGGAAGGCCCCCTTGATTTCGGCCATAACCTCTTCAGGACAGCTCCAGCCTGGCGACCATTCCTGCCAGAGCTGTTCTATGAACGCAAAATCGTTATGGGCCACCGCCATTTCAGCGATGGGGAGCTGGAAGAAAAACACGTACCAGGAGCGCCGCTGTTGGCTTGGATTGGAGACCAGCGCCCGTCCGAAATTTTCTGCGGTCGGCACGGACATGCAAACGATTCCGGAAATTTTTTCCGGGGCGAGGATCGAAGCGCCACGGGCGACCGTGGCCCCCCAGTCGTGCCCGATGAGGACCGCGGGACGGTCCGTCAGCTGATCGATCAAGGCCACCACATCCTGCACAAGGATGGCGGCTTCGAAGGGGCCTTCGTCCGGGGCATCTGTCGGGGAGTAGCCGCGCATGAAGGGTGCGACGACACGGTAGCCTGCCGCAGCCAGTTGCGGCATCTGGTGACGGAAAGTCCGGGGGAGATCGGGGAAACCGTGGAGAGCGACGACAAGGGGGCCCCGCCCCACCTCAATGAAGCTGACATCCCGCCCGTTGGCCTGTACCGTTCCCGTTTTAAACTCGCCGCCTTGTGTTGCCAAACCTGAACCTGTTGTGTCCATCTGATAAGCCTCCTGATTTTTGTAACTATTCAGCGTATATGTTTTGACGTCGGAGGATAGGCATCCTGCCTGTCTTCAGGCGAAGTTTCATCAGCCTGATAAGTTTGAACTGAATACATGTTCAAGCGATAAACCTGCTTGAAACGCAGGCTGGAAGCCTACGCTCCCGGGATATGCTGAATAGTTACCCTGATTTTTGAGATCTACCGGTTAGACTGCGCCGGAGGCAAAAGGTTACAAATAAATCAGGAAAAAATGGCCCATTCGCTGTTTTGTATCCCTTCCCTGATCCTTTGCGCATAAGATGCGTCGGCCGTTTCCCGGTAAAGGTCCTGGTAGATGTCCCGCAGCGCCTTCAGCCTGGCCACTTCTTCCCTGGCTTCTGCTGTAATCGGCTGACGGGGATCGGCCAAGGCCTGTTTCGATATCCACCCCTGCGACAGGCCGAAGCGGACCCACTGCTTGCAGCTGCAGGGGTTCGATTTCCTGATCAGCTGACACCTGTCTTCCATGTAACCGAACCATCTTTTCTTGGCCCGGTGGAGGGTGGTTTTGACCGAACTCAACGAGCAGTCGAGAATTTCAGCGACGAGTTTGTGGGGAAGGCCCAGGGTGATTGCCAGGCAAAAGACCTTTCGCTGTTCGGCCGGAAGGCATTCCGTCATGGCATGCAGACACTTTACCCTTGCCTGGTAGGCAAGGAGTTCGGTTTCAGGGTTGTTGGCGGGATCAGGGTCGATGATTTCTTCCAGAGAATAGCCCAGATCCTCGGTAAGCGCATGGACCGGGAATTTGGCCCTCTGCTTCAGGTAATCATTGGCAACGTTGATGGTGATGCGATAGATCCAGGTGGAAAAAGAGCACTCTTCGCGAAAGGTGCTGTAGGAACGGAAAGCCCGGGAAAACGCCTCCTGGGTTATTTCTTCGGCGTCATGCCCATTGCCGGTGAGCCCCAGGGCCAGCTTGTACACCATCGCCTGGTTGTCGCGATACAGCCGGTCGAAAAGTTCCGTAAGGTTATCGGACACGGATATCTCCTTTTCTTGCCGGTTTGCGCAGCAATGTAGCCGTCGACCCTGCTCTGCCGGCCCTTTTGCAACGGCCGTTGCTTTCCGTACAATGTTAGCTAACTACAATGTTTTATTTTTCTTAGTCAAGCTAAAAAATAAACCAAAGGGATCAGCAGAGCGAATCCTTACTGGTCACTCATTCACATTCCCGACATGATGCGCTTTGGGTGCGAGTCGGCGGAATCCATCCCAGTCGGGATGCGCGTAAGTATCTCGTCTCCAACGGAGCCCGGCATCCCGGATCGTTCCCGGCAGGTCAGCCTCGAAGAGGAACCGGAAAGCGAGATAAAGCACGGTGAACTGCTGGTCTCGGTTGTCCGGCTCCCCCAAGGCGTGTCCGAAAGGAAAACGGAGAAAGAGTGTCCGGGGAGGGGGTGTTTTCTCCGTGATTTCCCGGACAATGGAGAGGGATATCGTGGGGATTCCCACCCTTTCTATTTCCCTTGCCACCAGCCCCACGGACCGGTTGCAGCTCCCTCAGGCAGGAACCAGCAGGGCGTAGTCCACGCCGGCGTCGGCAAGCTTCCGGGCAATCGCGGGGGCGGTCTCTTCCTGAAGGGTATGCAGGTGGGGGCCGTCGATATGACCCATGAAACCGTAAGCTATAGGATGGAGGGCCTTCAGGGCGCCGGCCTCCACCATTTCCCTGAGTCGCTGCAACGGCAAAACCAGGTTCAGGTCCCTTTCCGCGTCCCGGTGGTCGTAATAGTCGTGGGTGATGGTGAGGAGGTCAGCGGGGGTGTCCGCAGGTATCTCCCGAAAGGTTGGGTCGCCGTTCGGATCGGCCATGTTGAACGGTTCCTGGGTTTTCAAATGGACCCCGCCAGTGGTCACCAGGGCCAGTACCGCCTCATTCAAGGTTTTCCGGGGTTCAGTCCAGGGAATGTCCGAGATATTCGTATCGAGCCGCCGACCCCACCGTGCAGCCAGGGATGGGAAAGAGGTAAATATCCTGGCAAGAAGCCTGTTTTTCAACCGAGCGAAAGGCATACGCCATATCCTCCTCAAAATATTACATTGTCTTTCAGCTGCAATGTCCTACCCTTTGGCCAGCTTGAGCAAGATCCGATTGCCGGTCGCAAGAAGCATAGGCACCTAATTCCCATTCGTCCTGAGGTCGAGCAGATACTGCTTCGCAGCCATGGCTGCCTTTGCCCCCTCTCCGGCAGCCACTATTATCCTCTTACCAAATGCATTCGACACATCACCAGCGGCAAACAAGCCCTTGCAAATCGCTCCCGTTGTTCCAGCAGTTCTTTCATCGTACTGTCGGTGAGCTTTTGCTGCTCGGCAAGCTCGCGTTGATGCCGTTCGAAGCTACTGAGTATCTTGTCCGATAATCGTCTGATCTCAGCCATGATTGTCACCTCCCAATTTTTGACCGCCGGGCTTTGGTCATTCCCGGAATTTTGCGTGGCATTCGTCACACTTTTTACCAGCCTTCACAAAAGCAGCTCTGGCGCCGGTAAGATCCCCCTTCCCGGCAAGTTCGGCGGTAGCTTTCACTTCCTTTTCAAAGTCTGTTGCCATTTCCCTGAACAGTTTCAATTGCTTGCGGTTCTTGTGAGGCTTGGCCTTCTTCAGTTCGGCGGTCGTGGCAAGTATTTTTCCCGCTTCCGCCACTACTGCTGACGAATCACCTTTCTCCAGGGCTCCATTGATTTTTGCCTGGATCACTGCGTAAGTTGGCATCATGCCGTGGAGTTTCTGCATCTTCGCATTTCCCGCATGCCCCTTTCCGTGTTTGTCCCCTTCAGAGGAGATGGCAGTCCCGTTTACAAAAAGGGCAACGGTCAGCATAGTCAAGGCAATCAATATTGATTTTTTCACGACTTATTCCTTTCAGTGTTCTTTTACATCCAGGGAAAACTCGCTTTCCCCTTCAGCCTGTCTTCCGAGTTTGTCGGTCACTTTCCAGCGGACCTTAACCGGCATCCCTCCCTTGAAAATCGAAGGCTCCTTCGGCTTCAGGACCGCCGCCATGTCGAACACAGAGTGAAAGACCTCCCCTTCGAAGGGCCTGCCGTCCTTGTCGGTCATCTTCAGCTCTTTGATGTCGACCGGCCGGTCGAAGAAGGCGTTCACCTCTTCCACCTCTTTCGCTTCCTTATCTTTCATGGCGGTAACGCTCAGAAGCCTCGGCTGCGACGGCTTCAGAACGGCGGTTTCCGTTGGGGTAAGGGGTTGTTTTTCAAGCCCGCCATGACCGAGAAATTTGCCGATTTCCTTCCCGTCGATCACGCCGCCCTCCTTCCCCTCCACCTGCACCCGCACTTCCTTAACGCCATTGAATTGGGAGAGGGTAAGAACGATCGCGTTAAGTATCGCCCGCTCAATCGCGTCGTCAGCCTTTGATGCGAGGATTTCCTTGCTGAAGTTCACGGCTACGGCACCCTGCTGCTCCGTAACCCCGAGGATGCGGGTACCGGAAGCGAACGGCTGGGCAATCTCACCCCGGTAGCTCCCCACCTCCATTCCCGTCAGAAGCCGTTCCAGCGCCACCTTTTTGATGGAGCCTTCGTCAAAGGTGAAGAACGGGAAGGGGACCACCTTCCCCGGTTCTTTCGCCGACGGGAAGTAGATGACAAAGGCGTAGCAGGTCCCCTTGTCGGTGGTGGGGGCTGGGCCGAAATATTTCTCATAAGCATTGGTGGCGGAGACCCTGGCCTGTTTTGACGGGGGAGATGCTTCCTTTTTCTTGCAACCGACAAACGGGAGGGACACGAGAATGAGTGACAGCAATACAAAAAGAGGGTATCTCTTGACCATTGTCACCTCCTGATAAGAAACGGGGAACGAGGTTAGTCCTCACTCCTCGTTCCTCGAACCTTTCATTATTTCACCGTATACCAGAATTTGGCGCTCCTAACCTTACCGTCTGCCAGTTTGAACTTGGCCATCACGCCGTATTTCCCCTTTTTGGCCATTTCGTAATCGGCACCGAAGTGCCCTTCCATCCCCATCAGCTCCTTCGTCTGCTCCGACTTGTCGGGCCCCTGCACCTTGATCTTCACCTCCCCTTGGGTCAGAGCCTTGCCGCTCTTGGCATCCTTGAACTCCACCATGATGTGGTGAGTCTCCTTCATCTCCTTCGGCATTTCCATCTTCATCGCCTTCATATGCTCGGCCATGCTGATGATCTTGAAGGTGGCCTTGACACCATCCACGACCTCTTCATGGGCGAGACTCCCCTTGTCCATCATATGCTCGCCGTGCTCCATCTTCATGGAGCCGTGATCCATGGCGAAGGATGCCAGGGGAGCCGCAAGGGCAAAGGATGCTACTGCTAGAATCACTGCTGCTTTTTTCATCTTCTCTTCTCCTTTTTCGTTGTGGTTTCGTAGGGGTAGGGCTTACCCTACCCTTGATTGGGCGCAGCAAGCGGCGCCCCTTGTGAATTAATGTTTCATACCCGAATAATGCAATTTTCCCTTTTTCAGATCCCGCTTCTTCATCAACACGAAGATCACCGGTGTCATGATCAGAACGTGCACCGCCGAGGAAATCATCCCACCGATCATGGGTGCGGCAATCGGTTTCATCACGTCGGCGCCGGTCCCCGTGGACCACATGATCGGAACGAGGCCGATCAGCGCCACGGCCACGGTCATCAGTTTCGGCCGAAGCCGCAACACCGCCCCCTCGAAGGTGGCGTCGTAGATGTCCTGTTCAGTGCACGGCCCGTTGATGAGCTTCTTGTCCAGGGCCTCATGCAGGTAGATGACCATCACCACCCCGGTCTCCACGGCGATGCCGTAGAGGGCGATAAAGCCGACCCAGACCGCCACCGACATGTTATAGCCCAGCGCCTTGACCAGGTAGACGCCGCCGACGAGGGCGAAGGGGACCGAGAGCATGACCATGCTCGCCTCCAGGGCCGAGTGGAAGGTGAAGTAGAGCAGAATGAAGATGATCAGTATCCCCGCCGGCACCAGCAGTTGGAGCCGTTTCTTGGCCCGTATCTGATTCTCCCACTGACCGGACCAGGCCACGTAGTAGCCCGGCGGCAGTTTCAGCTGTTTCTCCAGCACGGTCTTCGCTTCGCCGACGAAGCCTCCCATATCCCGACCGCGGACATTGAGAAAGACGATGGAGCGCAGAAGTCCGCCTTCACTGTTGATTTCCGGCGCGCCGGTGGAGACCTTTGTCTTGGTCACCAGCGAGAGCGGCACCTGCACGGGAGTTTCGCCATTCATGCCGGAGATCAGAATCCGCTGGACAGCCGGAATGTTGTCCCGGTAGTCGCGCATGTAGCGGAGGCGGATCGGAAAGCGGTTTCTTCCTTCCACGGAGGTTGAGAGCATCTCCCCCCCCAGGGCCGTCGCGATGACGTCCTGGATGTCGCCAACCTTGACGCCGTAGCGGGCCGCCGCCTCCCGGTCGATGTCGATGTCGATGTAGTTGCCGCCGGTGACCCTCTCGGCCACCACGTCGGCAGCGCCGGGAACGGTCTTCAGGATACCTTCGGACTGCACCGCGAGATCCTTCAGGACGTTCAGGTCGTTGCCGAAGATCTTCACGCCGAGATCGGTACGGACCCCGGTGGAAAGCATGTTGATCCGGTTGATGATCGGCTGGGTCCAGCCGTTACGGACGCCGATCTGCTGGAGTTTGGCGTCCAGCTCGGAGACGATGTCGGCCTTGGTGATGCCGGGGCGCCACTTATCCTTGTCCTTCAGGATGATGATGCTCTCGAACATGGAAACCGGCGCAGGGTCGGTGGAGGTCTCCGCCCGCCCCACCTTGCCGAGTACATGCTCCACTTCAGGAAGGCTCTTGATGATCTGGTCCTGGACCTGAATGAGCCGCTTCGCCTCGTTGATCGAGACATTCGGGAGGGTTACCGGCATGTAGAGGAGCGACCCTTCGTCAAGCGGCGGCATGAATTCGCTGCCGATGCTCATGAACATCGGAATGGCAACGGCCAGAGCGACGACGTTGAGGGCGATGGTGGTCTTTTTCCACTTCAGCACCCAGCGAATGACGGGGCTATAAAGTTTGATGAAGAATGTTGAGACCGGGTTGGAACTCTCCGGCGGCATCTTGCCCCGCATGAAGTAGTACATCAGCACCGGCACCAGGGTGATGGCGATCATGGCGGAGCCCATCATGGAGAAGGTCTTGGTGAAGGCGAGGGGATGGAACAGCTTTCCTTCCTGCCCCTCCAGCAGAAAGACCGGGACGAAGGAGAGGATGATGATCGCCAGGGAGAAGAAGATCGCCCGGCCGACCTGCTTGGCGCTGGTGATGATCACCTCCAGCCGCTTTTCCTTGCGCTCCTCGGGCGGCATCTCGGAGAGGTGGCGGTAGCAGTTCTCCACCATGATGACCCCGGCATCCACCAGGACGCCAATGGCAATGGCAATCCCCCCGAGGGACATGATGTTTGAGGTGACTCCAAGTAGATGCATGGTGATGAAGGCAATCAGGACCGCGATGGGCAGTGTGAGGACAATGACCAGGGCGCTCTGGAAATGAAGAAGGAAGACCAGGATGACCAGGGAAACGACGATGGATTCCTCGGTCAGTGCCCGTTTCAGAGTTTCTATGGCCCGCTCGATCAGGTCTGAGCGATCGTAGGAGACCATGATTTTCACGCCCGGCGGAAGTCCTTTTTCCAGCGAAGTGATCTTTTCCTTGACCCGGTCGATGACGTCTTTGGCGTTTTCGCCGTAACGCATGACCACGATGCCGCCGACTGCTTCCCCCTCGCCGTTCATGTCCAGGAGCCCCCGGCGGATGGCACCGCCAAGTTGGACAGTGCCGAGGGTCTTCACGTAGATGGGGGTGCCGCGCATGTCGGCTGCAACGACGATGTCCTCAAGGTCCTTGGGCGACTTGATGTACCCCTTGCCCCGGATCAGGAATTCCGCGTCCGCCTGCTCAAGCAGCCTGCCACCGACGTCGTTGTTGGAGCGCTTGATTGCCTCCATGACCTGGCCGACCGTAACCTTGTAGGCAAAGAGGCGGTTGGGGTCGAGGTCGATCTGGTACTCCCGGACAAAGCCGCCGATGGAAGCCACTTCGGCCACGCCGGGAACGGTGTTCAGCTGGTAACGGACAAACCAGTCCTGGAGAGTGCGGAGCTGCTCCAGGTCGTACCCCTTGCCGTCGATGGTATACCAGAAGACATGCCCTACACCGGTGCCGTCCGGCCCCAGTGTAGGGACAACTCCGGGGGGAAGGAGTGACGCGGCGTAGTTGAGCCGCTCCAGGACCCTGGTGCGCGCCCAGTAGATATCGGCCTTGTCTTCGAAAATCACGTAGATCATCGAAAAGCCGAAGGCCGAGGAGGCGCGCACGGCCCGCACCTGGGGGAGGCCCTGGAGGTTGACCGCCAGCGGATAGGTGACCTGGTCCTCCACCACCTGCGGCGAACGGCCGGGATAGTCGGTGAAGACGATTACCTGGTTGTCGGACAGGTCTGGAATCGCGTCGACCGGGGTCTTGTAAACCGACCAGACCCCCCAGGCGATGATGAGGCCGAAGATCATCAGGATGATGACCCGGTTTCTGGCGGAGTATTCGATGATTCGTTCAATCATGGGTTAGGACCTTCATAGACCGCGGATGACGCGGATTGAGCGGATTCACGCGGATTGATTTTAAATTGATTCGTAAAGACGATTCTCCTGAACTCGGGTTTAGTGCTGAAGTTCAGCAGCAGACCGACCTCTTTTTGGGTTGCTTTCAAGTAGTTCGTCAGCTGTGCAACATGCTCCCGTCTTAGTTGTTCTGCTGCCTTCAATTCAAGGATAATCAGGTCATTCACCACGATATCCGCGAAGTAATCACCAATCTGTTGCTCTTCGTAAAAAACCTGAACGGGGTGTTGCTGAACCACCTGAAAACCTGCCTTCCTGAGTTCGATGCAGAGCGCATTTTCGTAGTTTTTCTCAAGAAAACCATATCCAAGCGTGTTGTAAACCTTATAAAAGGCCTTGATGATCGTATCCGTTACCTCACCATGAAGCATGCCGTCCCCCTTGAAAAAATCCGCGTCGATCCGCTCAATCCGCGTCATCCGCGTTCTATTGCCTTTCACATCTTCATATCATCCATCTTCATTTCATCTTTTTTCTTCGGCGCGGCCGGTGCGGGAGGCGTCTTCCCGCCTTTCTCATCCATTTTCATGCCGGGCATTCCTTCATGTCCGCCACCGCCACCCTTCAGCTGCGCCTCGGAGTCGATCAGGTAACCGCCGCTTGATGCGACCTTCTCTCCGGCTTTCAGTCCCGAAAGAATCTGCATGTTGTCTCCTGCCCTGGCGCCGACTTTTACGTCTCGCGGCTCGAACATCCCCGGCTGCATCTCTACCCATACCACCTGGCGGTTGCCGGTATCCATCACTGCAGTTACGGGGACAACGATGGAGCTCCCCAGCGGGACCTTGACGGAGGCGTTCACGAACATGTCCGGCTTCAGCTTGAGCCCCGGATTCGGGATCTCCACCCTTACCTTGACCGTTCTGGTCTTCGGGTCGAGGAATGGGTAGATAAACGCCACTCTCCCCCGGAACGTCTTGCCGGGATACGATTGGGAGACGATGTCTACAGCCTGGCCGATCTTGATAAAGGAGAATTCGTTTTCGTAGACTTCCACTTCCACCCAGACCGAAGAGAGGTCGGCAATGTTGAAGAGCGGATCACCCATGTTGACGTACTGCCCTTCCAGGGCGATCTTTTCGATCACGATTCCGGAGAGAGGGGTGTAGATGGAAAGGCGAATGTTGGGCTGCCCCGACTTTTCCAGACCGGCGATCTGTTCGTCCTTCACCCCCAAAAGTATTAGCCGTTGCCGTGCTGAGGCCACCAGCCCCTCCCCTCCTTGGGCAATGGACTGGATCGGAGAGTTCTTTAGTTGCTCCTTGCTCTTCAGGGCCAGGAGATACTCCTGTTGGGCTGAGACAAGGTCGGGAGAATATACCTCGGCCACCGGTTTCCCCTTTGATACATACGATCCAACGGTGTTCACGAAAAGCCGGTCGATACGACCCGCCACCCAGGCTGTGACCTTCGCCTGCCGCGCCTGGTCGTACTGGACGATACCGACCGCATTGATCTCCTTGTTCAGGGGCATTACCTTCGCCTCAACCGAAGCGACATTGGCCATCACCATCTGGGTCGGTGAAAGGGAGACATGGCCGAGCATTTCCATCTCTTTAGCACTTGCCTGGGCGCCCTCAACCTTCTTGATCAGGGTCATGCCGCAGATGGGGCAGGAGCCCGGCTTGTCCTTGATGATGAAGGGGTGCATGGCACAGGTATAAAGCACCTTCCCCTCTTCCCTCCGCTTGGCCTCCTGTGTCACCTTTCCGGCCTTTTTCTCATGCCACAGGTAGTAGCCGCCTCCGCCTGCCGCAACAAGAAGAACCAATACCAGCGGAATTAGCACTTTTTTCGATATGTTCATAATGAAAACCTCACGATTCTTTGGAGTTTTGAATTTTGAATTTTGAGTTAAATGCTTCAGGGTATTGACTGTAATTCAAAATAAATAACTCAAAACTCAAAATTTATTGAATTTCCTTCCCCACCAGCGCCTCCAATTGGGCCAGCTTCATCTGGTAGTCGGCCAGGGAATCGTAATACTCCCGCTCATAGTTGAAGAGCGTCACACGACTGTCCAGGAGGGTCAGGAAGTCCACCTTGTTGACCCGATAGCTGATGGTGGCCGACTCCAGCGACTGCGCCGCCTGCGGTAACAGCCCGGTCTTGTACAGTTCTATCAGCTTTCGTCTCTTCTCCAGCTGGGCCATGAGATCGGATATGCCGAAACTGATGCTGTTCTTGAGACTGTTCGCCTCCTCGGTGGCCATACTGATCTCCGAGGACGATTCGGCCAACGCCGCCTGCCTGCGCTCCCTCTGCACCGGGAGGTTGAAGGTCACCCCGAGGGAGTACATGTTGTCCCCTCTCTCCATTTCGTCGATACGGTCGCGCTGCATGTACTCGAAAGCTACGTTGAAGTCGGGGTAGAACTCTTTCTCGGCCAGCTTGTGCCCCGCCTCTCCTTTCTCGATGAGGGCCTTGTAGCTCCTGAGGAGAGGACGGTTTTCGTACGCCGTGGTCCTCAGCTCCTCGGCGGTCAGGGAAAGGGGTGTCACCTCGAAATCGGAAATCTTGCCGACTGAAACGTCGGGGGACCGATAGAGAAGAGCGTTGAGGTTGGCCGACAGGGTCTTGCGCTGCTGCTCCAGGGTAATCCGCATGTCGAGCATCCTGGAACGCTCTAACTGGGACTTGAAGACGTCCTGCTGCACCCCCTGCCCCACGGAGTACTTGGTTTCGGCAAGGGTGATGAAGTCGTCGATGATCCGGATGTTCTTGTCGATGATCTCCAGCGATTTGTCGATGAAGTAGATCTGGTAGTATGATTCCTTGACCATCCGTTTCAGTTCGAGCGTCCGCTCATCCACGCTCCAACGATAGGACTCGGCCTCCTTCGCCGCCACCTCGCCCTTCAAGGCCCGCTTGCCGAAGAAGGGGAGCTGCTGGGAGATGCCGATCACCTTCTGGGTCATGGGGTCCCTGCCGAAATTGAACGGGTCCTTGACGATGCCGTTCTGGATCTTCAGCATCAGCATCGGGTCGTCAAAGGACCGCGCCTGGGCGATGCGGGTTCTGAACATCTGCCAGCGGGCGTCTGACGCCTTCAATTCCGGGTTGTTGGCCAGAGCGGTCTGAACCAACCGTGGAAGATCTTCGAGCGGTTGCGCCTCATCGGCCCAAACGGGGCGAAGTGAAAGTAGAGAAAAAAAAACGAAAACAGCGACGGAACGGTATATCATGACGTCTCCCGGACAGTTGATTGATTACGGCAAAACCTTTATACACGAGTCGTGCCATGTTCCTGGATGACCGATATTCCGGCATTTACAGCTTGGCAGAGCCCGAAGGCTGGACAATATCCGACAGGGCTGGTGGAATATTCTCCTAAAATGGCTCATCGGCATTTCCAATCCTATCTTAATTCCGCTTTCTTTCAACATGTCATGCCATAGCAAGCTACGACTTGCCCTGTAGGTATGCGGCTCAGTCGGAATCAGGAAATGAAACAGGGAAACAAAAGCGATCGACAAAACTAGACATAATGGTTGTCAGTTGCCAAGCAGAGTCTAAAAGCTAAAAGACCTGCCATCCTTGTAAACGTGGGTTATGCTGTAGAGTAGGAATCCACTACGGCTCAGAGCCACAACCAAGGAGGCAGGT